>Ga0187893_10003999_pt1 | contig 28807 bp, 23 predicted proteins | sample MA1701074metaG_FD_139574 | JGI IMG/M metagenome (GOLD analysis project Ga0187893, IMG submission 139574) | White microbial mat communities from a basaltic lava cave in the Kipuka Kanohina Cave System on the Island of Hawaii, USA - MA170107-4 metaG ...
AGGGTGGAAACAGGTAAAGGGTTTCTCGGTCCACCGCTTTGAAGTGTGCGCTCATGCTGTAACTACGTTTCCCTCTTCTTCCCGGTTACTTGCTTGCTCGGAAAGTCCGACAGGCTGCTAGTGTTACCGAACCAGACGATTGGAGCAACGGTCAAGTTTGAATCGGTGGGCAAGACTGAAGTTTACTTCGGCAACGGAGTACAAACCAAAACGCGCAGTCGATACACCGCGGTTCAGCCGTACCCTGTACGCATCACTTCAAGAATCCGCTCATCGCCGTCGTCTTTGCGCAAAGCTCGTCATTCAAAGGATCGTCCAGCGCCAACAGCCAGCGCAGTCTGGGTGAAACGTGAGCCTGCAGATCCAAATCGAGATACTTCTTCTGATACATTTGTTGCGGCTTGTCTCGCCTGGTGTAATAGGAATGCATCGCACGGCGCGGCCTAGCTGTCCGATTGGCAGTTCCGCCATGCCAGAGATGGGCGTTCATGACAACGACAGTGCCCGCCCTGCCAGTTAGGAGAATCTCTTGTGGATGTGGTGCTGCTAGATCGGCCAGTGTCTCTTGTGGCCTACAGTTCCAGCGATGGCTGCCCCGAATCAACCGTGTCGCACCGTTATCGAGTGTGAAGTCATCCAGCATCCAAACCGAATTACAGACGGAATTGCCGTTTTCATCTGGGAGCGCTCCGCCGTCGACATGCAGTGGCTGCACCCAAGCAGAATGAGGGTCGGCAGAACGCACATTCAGGCTGCTGAGCTTGAATTCCGGACCGAGCACCTGTTCGACGCACTCCAGGACCTGCGGATTCTGGATGACTTGCAGGAACACATCGCCCTTGTTGACCACGTTGGCCAACCTATGGCTTTGTGGTTCCTGCTTGAACTCAGAGCCAGCGGAGTCCCCTTCAAGCCTGTAAAGCGCGTCTACGCGCTCTTGCACAGCAACGAGAAACTCAGGCCCCATCAGGTCTTTCAAAACGATGTAGCCTTCTTGATCCAGTTGCGATCGCTGATCAGGGGTCACAGAGCCCTCATGGTGTTCTCAGGCGGGAACAACACAACCAGAAGGAAAGGCACGAATAAGCCCGGGGTTGTTGCAATCAGGACCCGGAGTCGGCCCGGTCCGGGGGCCGATATTCTCTGCCCTTCATCAGATTGGTCAAGGCGTCATTATACGGTGCTGCAAGGCCCAACTTCCGGCTCTCTCGCGCCACGTAGCCGTTTAATGCGTCGATCTCCGTTAACCGTCCTCGCTCCAGGTGCTGAAGCATGGAGGGCCGATGAAACTTCTCCGCGCAGTAGGCCTTGATCGTCTCCAACGGATTGCTGTCAGGAACGGTGATGCCCTTGGCCTTCAGCAGGGCCAGGGTTTCGTTGATGATGTGGGTCTGGAACTCGTCCAGTTCGGGAACCTGGTGAATGTGGCCTGGACGCACTCCAGTCACAGCGCAGATGGCGTTGATCGCGCAGTTGTGCACGAACTTGCTCCAGATCACGGCCATGATGTCATCCACCGGCACAGGGTTTAGCCCCGCCCGTTCCATCACCTCGCACAACGCAGCCAGCCGCTGCGTTCGGGATTTATCCAGCTCTCCGACGTAGCTGGGACCTGCGTTGGTGTGGGTAACCTGACCAGGGGCGTTCAGATCTCCGCTATGGAAACTCAACCCAGCTAAAACACGCTGGGCACCCAACACTTCCGTAAGGCTCTCAACGTTGCCGAGTCCATTCTGCAGCGTGAGAGCATAACCGCAGGCTTTGAGAACCACACTCGCGGTCCGAGCCGCGTCGCGTGTGGCATATGCGTTCACGCAGACCAGGGCCACGTCAGCTTTTGGTGCAGTAACCGGATCTGTGGCGGCGTCGACCCGAACCGTGAACTTCCCGTGCAGGCCGTCCATTCTCAGCCCATCGGTGCGGATGCGCCGGACATGCTCCTCCCAAACATCGATCAAAGCTACCTGTTCGCCCACCCGAGCCAGATTGGCGCCATATACGCACCCCATGTTTCCCGCGCCAATGACAGCAATTTGCATAGTTACCTCGAACTTCAGAGACGAAATTGCCGAGCTATGGATGATTGCGGAAAAGAGCGCCGACAGCGCAAGGAACGCCACGCCCTCACTCGCAATCTTCATCCTTAAGGCATCCGGGAAATGATCATCCGGACAGCCGTGTCATTGAAGTTGCCCCTCGGTTGTCTTGGCGTCCTTGGCTCTTGGGTTTTAATAAACGGACTTGACCGTCCGTTTTGTCAACTCTAGCGGGTCCATCTCATCTTAGCTGCCGGGGCCCCCCGTCAAAGTCGCGGGACTCAACGACTTATGGGACTTTGACGGGACCCTGTGCTTAGCGGCAGCTACAGTGGAGATTTCACGGTAAGGTAAAGAGCGTCCCTGTTTCAACCGCCCGCTACCCGCAGGCGGTACTGAACAAAAGTGAGCTCCCACTTCCACAGGCCGCTTGGCTGCCAAGTTTGGCATCACCACTCGATGCGAAACTTCATTTGCACCTGACGCGGCCCGCTCGCTTGAAAGGGTCTTATCTCTCCGAAATTCGACGCCGTTATGCTATTACGCTGAGGATCGGCTTGCCACGTATGGCGGTTGAGAACATTGAAGACATCGGCCCCGAACCGGGCTCGCACTTTCTCGGTGATTGATATTGACTTGGTAAGGCTGACATCCTCGTTATGCACAGCACAATTCCTGGCCTCCGGATCGACTTTGGGCATATTGCCAACTTTGAAGTCTCCTGGCGGGGCAAAGGCCAGTGGTCGGCCAGTGCGAGCGGCTTGCAATGGATTGCCGGCATTCCAGATATAGTTCTTGAGAGGATTTCCGAACTCCATTTCGCCGCAAGATATGCTGCTCCGCACAGGTACTCCCGCCACCCGGTTCGCGTGGGATCGGACGGTCGGAATGGGTTGAGACAAAGTACCCTGCAGTGAGACCGGGGTACCGCTGCGATACTGATGGATTCCGGAAATCGTCCATCCACCGAACAGCACTTGTGCCGGCTTGCTAGCGTTAGAGCCAAACTTCTTACCGCGGCCAAATGGCGCGTCGTACGAATAGCTCAACACCAGTCTCTGAGGTATGTCAAATGGTTGGATACCCTTGTCTAGTTTCCGATTGTAAGTGTCTCTCGCAGTTTCCCCAAACGCCCCGGGACCCCACCCCGAATCCGTTATGTATTTAGACACCGTGTAGCTCACTAGAAAAGACAGCCCTGATGAGAAGCGCTTCTGCGCCTTAAAGAGTGCCGCATGATAGGTGCTCGCAGTGTACGGCTCAGCTACACCCCGAACCCCGCTGAACTGTGGGTATGGCAGCAGCGCTCGAAACAGTGCGAGGTTCGTGTCAAATTGTGGAAACGGAGCGCGGAAACCAGCAGCTTGCACTTCCGGAGAGTTTAATGGCCTGAGGAGCAGCGGTCCGAGATCTCGGTACTGAGGAGCGAGCTGATTCAGTTGCAAAATGTCACTGCTATGCTTGACGTTGTTGGCAAGGTAAGTCGCTTCAATCAGGATGTTGAAAGGTAACTCGCGTTGAAATCCTGCGCTCCACATGTATAGCTCAGGGGCACGTCCAACTCCCTGCGGATTGTTGTAATCGACGCTCTGCCCGTTTCTGAAGGCAGGGTTGGTAAATGGGACGGTGCCAAGCACTGCCTGCGGGAAAGGCGTGTCCCAGCTGTAGTAGAGGCCAAGTGGATCGACTGGGGGCAAAGGAGAGCCAGAGGCTTGGAAGCCGGTGCGATCCGCAAACAGCGCATTCGCAGACGTTATACCCTGGTGAACAAGACCTGCGAATCCTCGAAACACGGTTTTGGAATCGATCTGGTAAGCAAGACCGAGTCGGGGTGCAAAATTCTTCCAGTGGATGGCGCCGAGTCTACTGAGACCATTTCTACCCGGTCCGTCGCCAAAGTAAGTGAGTGCGCCCGGAAGGTTGTTGGCTCCGGGGTTGGGCATGGTCAGATCCAAGTTGGTGATTTGGTCGTGTACTTCCGTAAACGGAAGATTGAGGTCCCAGCGCAGGCCCGCGCTGATCGTCAGCTTCTGAGTGGCTTTCCAGTCGTCTTGCATGAACAGGGCAAGATAGCTCTGACGCACTCCTAGAGTTAACGGGCTAGCGGTAGACACCTGCCCGGGAGCCGGATAACCGAGTGCAAAGCTGGCCCAAACATTCCCGCCCGTATTATTAATATTTGCGGTTTGTCCCGGGTCAAACAAATAGGATCCCGCTGACCTTGCAGTGGAGTTTGAATTCTCGTTCCAGCGGATGAATTCCAGCCCCGTTTTGAAATTGTGTTTGCCCTTATTCCACACAAGTGAATCGTTGAAGGTGGAAATCAAGTTTGCTGCGCTGTCGTTAGGGGATCCTAGACAAAAGCCAAACACCGGGTTGACAATCCAAACGAGCGGACAGTTTCCATCAGGCGTCCCGGTTATTCCTGCGGCCCGGCCGATGTTCTCTCCAAAGCCGTTCTGCGCGCTTGAATTCGTAGGTCTAGTAAAGCCGTAGATCGCCTGGTGAATCAGATTGGGGCGGATGTTGAAGCTCCAGTCAAGACGGAGGCGGTGCCTGTCGTTGTAGATGGTCCTCCCAAAGAATTCGCCCAGAATACTCCCTTCGTCGAGGGTCTGCTTACCCCATTCATAATAGCCGGAAATCCGACTCTTGTTGCCAAGGTAGTGGTCCAACTTGCCTGAGACATCCCTTGTGTCCAGGGTTTGTCGACTGCTCCCGACAAAATTGTTGACGGAACCGGGTCGCGTGGGCAACGGCAGCCTGTTGAAAAAATAGTTCGACACCCTGCTTAACCGAGCCGGGTCGATGACATTCAATCTGCCCCCGGAACTGAACTGTCTCCGCTGTGTCGTTCCGCCGGAGTCGGTAAACCGATCCAGCACATCGTAGATCGGGTTAAGGTCAACTGCGCTGAAATCGCCGCGCCGCATTGCCTCTGTTGGCAGAGTCACAATGCCTGTGGATGGGTCGGATCGTCGCGTATAACCGGTGAGACTGGACCAAAAGAAGGTCTTACTCTTTCCGTTATACAACTTCGGAATCACCAGAGGACCACCTCCAGCGACGCCAAACTCGTTTTGCTTTAGAACATTGCGTACTGGCGCCTCCCAGGGGCGTGCATCCAGCTTATGGTTGCGAAGATACTCGTACGCTGCCCCGTGATAGTCGTTGGTTCCCGACTTAGAAGAGAAAATCATCGTGCCCCCCGAAGAGCGGCCATATTCAGCGGGCATTGAATTCAACAGCAGTTTGAATTCACCGATGCTTTCCACGGACGGAAGATCTCCTCCCGTGCAACCCGTAAGGCACGTCACCCCCCCGTGGCTTGTTCCAAAAGACGCCGTACTCGTCGTTTGACCGTCGATCATGATCACTTGAGATAAGGTTCGTCCGCCGCCGATCGTCATCTGTTCTGTGGGTCCAAAAAGGCCTGCACCTGCAGGATTCACCCCAGGGGCCGTATAAACATAGCTCGTGGCGTTTCGCTTTTGTCCACTGACGATATTGGGAAGTTCGCTCTTAAGCTTTTCTTCCACAACAGCGCCAACCCCGGACGACATCGACTCCAATACGACTGGGGTGGCCTCCTGGACTGTAACTTCCGTGGTGATGGAGGAAAGCTTGAGCTCGACGTTGACTGTAGTGGTACTAGCCGTAGCGACCTCGACGCCAGAGAATAAGTATGGTGCGAAGCCTGCGGCGGTAACCTTCACTTCATAGCGGCCATACTGGACATAGGGGACTGTGTAAAACCCGCTGTCATTGGTTTTAGTCTCCAGTTTCACGCCCGTCGCGGGATCAGTGACCTCCACGCTGGCCGCGGGAACTACCGCGCCCGTGCTGTCGGTGATGCGTCCGACTATCTGGCCTCGTTGTGTTTGGGCAGATGTTGGCGCGAGAAGCGGTAGGAATGTGAGGACGGCAATCAATCCAACGTATGCGAGAAGCGAATGAACTCTGCTTACCACTTGGAACCTCCTCTATTTCATGTTTATGTCTGGAACCCAAGCCTCTCTCAGGCTGGGCTGGCACGGTCACAATATCGACGGACAAAATTCTATTACCTTAAGTAAACTAACAACTAAAATGTTACAAAGATGCAAAGCATTCCACTTATCCGCTTGAAACGCTTAGTTCGTTCTTTCTTAGGATTAAAAATCAGAGTTGAGATGTTAGTTATGATTCTGCTAGGATGTCAAGAGGTTTTTTTGGATGACTCTTACACGCAGAGCTTTTTTGACGGTACCAGCCGTTCTGGTAGCCAACCGATTCTCGGGCCTCGGAAGCGCCTATCCCGTGACATTTGTGGATGTTGGCAAAGAGGCAGGCTTGGCTGATGTCGTTGTGTACGGTGGCTTGGGCACGGTTAAGTTCATCGTTGAAGCCAATGGTTGTGGGGTTGCTTTCTACGATTATGATCACGACGGGTGGCTGGACATCTTCGTTTTGAATGGCTCGCGCGTCGAGGGGTTTGAAAAGGGCAAGGAGCCCACAAACCGTCTCTACAAGAACAATCGGGATGGCACTTTCACAGACGTGACGCTTCAGGCCGGCTTGGTCCACTCAGGCTGGGCCAACGGTGTGTGCATAGGAGATTACGATAACGATGGGAACGACGATTTATTCATCACCTACTGGGGGAGAAACGTCCTCTATCACAACAACGGCGATGGCACCTTCACTGACTTAACGGAGAAAGCCGGCGTGGGGGGCGATCCGAAGCGCTGGCACGCGGGCTGCACCTTTGTGGATTACGACCGCGACGGAAGGTTGGACCTGTTTGTCTCGACTTACGTGGATGCCGAGCTTGCTGAATTGCCGCAGCCCGGGAAAGGTCCCAACTGCACCTGGAAAGGGGTCCCAGTTTTCTGCGGCCCGAAAGGTTTGAAGGGTTATCGAAACAGCCTCTTTCACAACAATGGAGACGGAACATTCACCGACGTGAGCGAAGCAGCCGGCATTTTGAAACCGTCGGGATATTATGGCATGACGGCTACGACTACGGATCTTGACGACGATGGCTGGGCCGACATCCTGGTTATTTGCGACTCCACACCGAGCATCCTCTATCGCAACAACCGGAACGGAACCTTCACCGACGTTGCGGCAGAGCGCGGCGTGGCGTACAGCGAGGATGGCCGCGAGCAGTCAGGGATGGGAGTGGCGCTGGTTGACTACGACGGCAACGGCGCCCTCGACATGGTAAAGACGCTGTTCGCGGACGATATGCCCGCACTTTATGAGAACGACGGGAATGGCTACTTTGGCGACGTCTCTGTTCAGGCCGGTCTTCATGTGATCACCCGCTACGTGCAATGGGGCGTCGGGTTAGTGGACTTCGACAACGATACATGGCCTGACCTCTTCTATGTCACCGGCCACGTCTATCCTGAAGTCGAACTATCGAACCCGGATTATCCCTACAAGGGACCGCGAGTGCTTTTTCGCAATCTCGGCAATGGCAAGTTCATCAATGTGACAGACCAGTGCGGCGCTGGTCTCGTCAGTCCGCATTCCAGCCGTGGCTGCGCCTTCGGCGATTTCGATAACGACGGCGACATGGACGTGCTCATCATGAACATGAACGAGCCGCCTTCGCTCTTGCGCGCAGATGTCAAATCGAACCATCACTGGCTCAAGGTCAAATTGATCGGGACAGAATCTAACCGCACTGCTATAGGCGCCCGGGTGCGTGTGAAGGCTGGCGGTCGCTTGCAGGCCCAGCAGGTGGAGAGTCAGAGCAGCTACTATTCGGTCAATGACCTGCGGCTCCATTTCGGCATGGGACCCGCCACCAAGGCCGAGTTCGTGGAAGTCCGCTGGCCGAACGGGAAGGCCGAAATCATTCGCGATGTATCGGCGGACCAGCTCATTTATATCAAAGAAGGGGCCGGAATCATGAAGTCCGAGAAATTCCGTTAGCGAGCGATGACCATTCGTGCCGCATTTTTTTTCTGTATCCTAACGACGCCTCCCTTGGCGGCGCAGCAGCTATGGACACCGGAGCATTTCTGGAAACAGGAGTCGACCTATGCCGGCTCGCGCTCCTGCCTGAGCTGTCACGGCGAAATCTATAAGGCGCAGGAGGCCAGCCATCATGCACGCTCACTGCGTCATCCGGTCGACGTCGCGGAAATCACCTCGCGACTTCCATTCGAGCTGTTCGACCGCGTCTCCGGCGCCAAGCTTCTACTGCAGCGGAAATCTGAAAATGAAATCGAGTTGGTGGTCCGCAAAGAGGAAGCCGAGGACCGCATCACGTTTGGTTGGGCTTTTGGCAGCGGGTCCCAAGGAATAACGCCGATGGGGCGGCGTTCGAACGGTGAGTTCGCCGAAAGCCGCATCAGCTGGTACCGTTCTCTCGACGGATTCGACTTGACCACCGGTGCCGGGAAACACAACCCACAGACGGCGACCGAGAGCCTCGGCCGCACACTGCCCGAAGAGGAGATCCAGAAATGCTTCGGCTGCCACACCACCGGCTCGGCGGCAGGACAGCCGGGGCTGGCCGGGAACGAAATGGGCGTCCGCTGCGAGCGGTGCCACGGTCCAGGACTGGAGCACATTCGAGCCATGCAGAGCGCCAACACGACCGACAAGAAAATCTTTCATCCGGCCTCGCTGGATGGTTTTGGGCAGGCCCAGACGTGCGGCGTCTGCCACGGACGTCCGCCAATGGATACTGAATTTCAGACCATCAGATTCATCCAGGAAACACCGAATTCGATCCGTTTTCCGAGCCAGCGTCTGGTGCTCAGTCGTTGCTTTAACGAGAGTGAGGATGGCTTGCGATGCACCTCTTGTCACGACCCGCACACCAATGCTTCCGAGCATCGTGCCGCCAGCGAGAGAACCTGTCTCGGGTGCCACCAGAAGGGTGCACAGGGGCTGGCTAACTTGTGCCCGGTTGCCAAAAGCGGCTGTGCGTCCTGTCATATGTCTAAAGAGCGAGTGATGGCCCACTCCGTGTTCACCGACCATTGGATCCGGGTGGTTCGCACGAAACGCTGAGTGCAGTAGTCGAATGATTGCTTCCGGTTTATGTGCATGGTTATGTCTGCGTTCCTTATGCTTTTGTTCATTGCAGCTGCCCACCAGGGGGCGACCGATCCCCCTGAACTCAGCCCCGAGGCCCGCGCTTATATCGAGATCCATTTTGTGTTGGCCAAGCGCGCCGAAGCTGCGAGTGACTTCGCTCAGGCGGCGGAGGAATACGAAGGCATTCTGAAGAAATATCCGAAATCACTGCCCGAGGCCTACCATAATCTCGGCCTGGTCTACTATCTGCAGCGAAAGTACGAGGCCGCCATCGAGAACTTCTCCCAAGGAATCCAGCTCAAGCCTGGAATGTTGGGCGCGCGATTGTTGCTGGGAAGTTCCTATCTTTCGATCGAACAACCGGAGAAGGCTTTGCCGCATCTGCGCTACGCCCACAAAGAAAAAGCGAGTGCGGAAAGCGCTACTTATCTCGGGCTGGCGCATAGGGCTTTGAAGAACTACGCAGCCGCGAACCGATACTTTCAGTTGGCTCTGAAGAATACCGAGCAAAAAGACAAGATCCTGTATTTCATTGGAGAGAGTTATCTGAAGCAGTCCGAGCGGGTCTCCAATAAATTGGCCGAACAGTATCCCAATTCCCAATACGACTACTGGATGGCGGCCAAGATTCTGGACAACCAAGACTGGCACGAGCTGGCAGCCACCGAGTACATCCACGCGGCCAAAAACGACCCTCGGAACGCCTCCCTCTTTTATCCGCTAGCGCGGCTGTTAGCGATTCTAGGCATGCCAGCGGCTTCGCAATTGGCTCTGGAGCGCTATCGTCAGTTGATGCCCTTAGACCGCAAGGCTGCGCTCGACGCTGGCAATCTCCCCAAGACTCAGCCTTCCAATGTTGGCCTAAGGATCGATTACGAGGCGGAGCTACGCGCTCTCACCCCAGTGTTGGAGCACGATGTGCCGCCGCTGCCCATGCTGAATGTGGACGTTAACGACGCTCTGGGCAAGAGATTGGCTTCTACGCAGAACGGTACGTGGAAACTGGCCATCGATCACTTGCTGCATGCTCGGTGGGAGCAAGCTATCTCGGCGCTGGGCACTTTGCGTGTTGCGCCATCGGACTGGCTGCGCGACTACTTGACCGTCAGAGCGTATCTCTGGAATGACGAGTACCATAAGGCGGAGGAAATACTCAATCACCGGAACCTAACTTCGCAGAAATCGCCTGCCCTGGAGATGCTGCGCTGGGAAGTCGCCCAGCAGCTCTCGTTCTTCTACTTTGACCGCCTGCTTCATGAGTATCCGCAATCTGCTCACGCACGGTTCGTGAACGCCCGCACGCTGAACGCCCGGGGCAAGAGAGAGGCACTCGAAGAATACCAAGCTGCCATTGAGGCTGACTCGAATTTCACCGAAGCGCGTATCGCGCTCGCCGATTACTATCTCTCCAACGCGAAGTACGAGGAAGCGCTAGCGGAGTGTCAAATGGCTTTGGAGGTCAGTGCTTACTCCAGTCCCGCCAAGATTCGGATTGGCCGAATTTACATCAAGCTGCGCGACGCGAAGAAAGGGATTCCCTACCTGGAGGGTGCGCTGCGCTCCGAGCCAGAGGACGCCCAGGCACGTGCCGACTTGGCTCGCGGCTGGGAATTGCTGGGGGAAACCGACAAAGCTGTCGCCGAGTACAAGCGGGCTTTAGCGCTGGACCCAACGCTGAATCGCCTGCATTACGTGCTTGCCCGTATTTACCGCAAGATCGGGAAGACTGACCTGGCCGATGCCGAGTATCGCACCTTCAAGCAGAACGAAGACAGCGACCGAACAAAACACTTGGAGCGTGTTCGCCATCTGCGGGAGAGTTCCGAGTCGGAGCCATGAAGGAGCATGCACCCCTTTACCGCTCGAAAATGGATCTTTCGCTACAGCCCTTCAATTCTTGATCGAAGTGTGCTGGTCACTAAAACGGCAGTTGACATTCTAGTTGTGATTTTTTTACATTCTAGGCGAGAGATTCTTATATGACCAATCAACTACTTGCTTCTGCCACTCCGGTCACCACAGCGGCACTACCACGAGGACAGCTGAAAGCGAAAGCCTATAGGGAACTGAAGAGGCTGCTGTTAATGGGAGAATTCGGCCCCGAAACCTTCCTCTCGGAGCGCGAATTTGCCCGTCTAGTCGGCATGAGCAATGCCCCGATTCGGTCGGCGATCGAACGCCTGGCAGCGGAAGGGCTCATCTTCGTCTCACCACAACGCGGAATTCAGGTCCGTGAACTATCGAACGGTGAGATCGCCGACCATTATGAGCTGCGCGAGTTGCTCGAGCCGTTTATCTGTCGCCGAATCGCCGGACGCCTCAATCCTGATCAGGTGCGGCGCTTACGCGATAACGTCGAAGCCCTAGAACGAGGTGCCAGCGAGTTTGGTCTTGAGCGGGTCATCGAGATTGACACTGAGTTTCACATTATGTTGGCTGAGTTCTACGGAAATGGGGAGATCACGCGGGCGATAACAGACCTACGTGACAAGATTACGCGAGTCATCGTGCGGGCATTCGGGAAGTCGCCGGGACGTTTGGCCGTAGGATGTCAGGAGCACCGACAAATCGCTGATGCCATTATCAACGGAGAGCCAGATCTTGCGCAGAGATTTGCGTTGGAGCATATCCAGTCTGGAATGAAAAGCGTGCTGCCGAGTGGAGCCTGGCGCTGAGGTCCTTAAGACCTTCCGGCATGGATTGAGTTCACTTTGGACAATTTTAGACAATCCTGTTGAGTACTGCCGTTGCCTTGTTTTCCGAATTTCAGCTTATCGAAGCAATTCAGTAATGACTTGTCCGCCGAACTGCGAAAGCTGCTTGAAGCGGCCGGCGTGAAAATAGGTGAGCTTGTTATCATCCAGCCCGAGTAGGTTCAGGAGTGTGACGTGCAAGTCACGAATCGGGTGGACTACCTCCACGGCTTCGGCACCAATATCGTCTGTGGCCCCGATGGTGTGGCCGGCCCTGACGCCGCCCCCGGCGAACCAAACCGTCATTCCCTTCGTGTTGTGATCTCGTCCATAAGCCGTTCCGCCACGCACGCCGTTGTCTGGGCTGCGCCCGAACTCCCCGCACCAGACCAGGAGCGTTTCGTTGAGCAGGCCGGTCTGCTTCAGGTCGGCAATCAGGGCTGTTATTGGCTGGTCGACTGCCCGAATCAGAGCGCTGTGCGCTCGATGAATGTAGTCATGTGAATCCCAAGTGCCGGCATAGAGCTGCACGAACCGCACTCCACGCTCTATCAGCCTCCTTGCCAGCAGACACTTGCGGCCAAACGCATCCGTGGGCTCGATGCCGATGCCATACGAAGCTTTAATCTTCTGGTCTTCCTTTTCAATGTCGAGTATTCCTGGCACCTCCATTTGCACGCGGAACGCCAGTTCGTAGTTTTCCATCCGCGCAGCCAGCTCATCCTTTCCCGGATGGCGCTCAAAGTGGCCGCGATTCAGATCTGACAGCAGGTCGAGGTTCACCCGCTGGTGTTCAGCGGTGATGCCTCTGGGGGACTGAAGATGTAGGATAGGCGAGCCTTTCGGTCGTAGCGCTGTTCCCTGGTAGTGAGCCGGCAGAAATCCGTTGCTCCAGTTCGCCGCTCCACCCTGCGGATAGGCCAATTCCGGAAGCACAATAAATCCGGGCAAATCCTGATTCTTTGATCCCAGCCCATAGGTTGCCCAGGCGCCAATGGCAGGGTCGCCACCGAAGCGGTTTCCAGTGTTCATGTGAAACATCGCCGTTGGGTGGTTCACCGACTCCGCCTGGCAGCCGCGATAGAAACAGATGTCGTCGGCCACAGAAGCCAAATGGAGCCAATCTTCCGACATATCCGCTCCGGACTGGCCGACTTTGCGGAACTTGAAAGGACTTTCAACGAAATACCGCTTGCCGCTCTCCATTGCCGACTTCATTTCCCCGCCGCGCGTGAATTCCTTGAGGTGCAAATCCTTCAGCCTGGGCTTTGGGTCGAACGTGTCGATGTGGCTTGGACCTCCTTCCATCATCAGGAAGACGCAGCTCTTCGCCTTAGCTTTAAGATGGCCGGGCTTCGGAGCCAGTGGGCTCGTACTGCCACACGTCTCGCGCGCCAATAGACCCGAAAAGGCTACGCTGCCTAGTGCAGCGCCTAGACCGTAGAGGAACTCGCGCCGCGAGGGATTCACAGCAGCAAACTTAAACACTGGCTCTTCCATAGAATCCTCCTCTCCGCCATGTTCACTTGGTGGCAACAAAGTTCACAAAACAATCGAGGTCTTCTGTAGGGCAAAGAGGAAAAAGCAAACGACAGAGACACAGAGGCACTGAGAAATCCTGTCAGTTAGGTAAGTGCTTCGCGTAAGTTCGTTGGTCAGACTCTAAGATTTCATAAATACCGAGAAATCCAGCTGATTGCACAAACACTCGCACAAGAGCCTCGCTACCCACCAGATTTAACTTGTCGCCAAACTGTCCGTGTCTCTGTGGTTGGAAGACTGCTTTCAATCGATGAAGACAAACTCGTTCGAGTTCAGCAGCACCAGACAGACCTCAGCCAAGGCGCGCGTCTCAGCCGGCACGTCTTCGGGTTTCAAGTCAGGGACGAAGTCATCATATACATCAAGTCTTTCGATAAAACGAAACCTCTCTCCGCTCATCTCCTCGACTGCTTCGCGTGCAACTTCTCTTGGGTATGCAGTCCTTTCGAAATGCAGTTTTCGATGTCGGGCAATCATGGCTTCCCAGTGTCTGAGGCACCGGGTGGACTCATCCACGCTGGGAGGCCGCCCATAGAGCAACTCGAAAGCCTGTCGCACTGTTTCCTTCCTGCTGTGTCCGGCCTTCTGCAGCCACGCCGCCAGAGCCAATGCCCGGTCCTGGACATTCTGGCTGTTAAGCAACATGAAGGCTTGCGGTGTGACAGTCGAGGCATCCCGGGCCTCGCAGGAAGTTTCAAGGCCTGGGCGGTTGAACACTTCCATAAACGGGTCACTCAATCCTCGGATGCGCACAGCATAGATCGAGCGGCGATGGCGCTGTCGCGGCAACGGCGAGGGCTCGTAGGCTGGCGCGTAAGTGCCCATAATCTGCCGCGGCTGCAATGCCGCCTCCAGGTTGATCTCCGGACGCACAGGAATACCGCCTGTCTCCGGATTCAGCTCCCCCGAGATCCGCAACATGCTATCGCGAAGTTCCTCAGCTTCCATGCGTCGCATTTTGAACATAGTGTAGCTCGAACTGTCAGGATCTCTCTCAGCCACACGCCGCGCGTTGGGATGAATTGACGAGCGACGGTAGGCCTCCGACGACATGATCAGCCGGTGAATTGCCTTCACTGACCACCGTCGCTCGATGAAGGACGCCGCCAGCCAGTCTAACAGTTCGAGATGCGACGGTTTCTTTCCCATCGCGCCAAAATTGTTAGGATTGCGCGCAATGCCTTGTCCGAAATGGTACTGCCAAATGCGATTTACCATGACTCGAGCAGTGAGAGCATTCTGCGGACTCGCCACCCATTCCGCGAACGCGCGGCGCCGACCGGTAGTGCCAGGCGGAATGGAGTTCCACCTCGTTTTCCCCAGGGTATCGTTCGAATCCGGCAGCATGCTGAGCACGCCGGGCGTCACTGCAAGCGTTGGCGAAAATGCGTCCCCGCCGGAAAGGATGCGTGTAACCTCCAACTGCCCTTCCTTCATTGGCTCGTCAGGCAACTGCAGACGGAAGGAAACGTCGCGGAACTCCCGTGTTGCGCCGCTGTAAACGCTAAAAGCAATCGGCTCGTAACGATCCAGCTCCCACTTGTGGCGCGTGAGATTCTTTCGAGCGATCCGCTCCAGGCCGAAGTCTTCAGTCGATAGACCAATGTGGCGCGGCGCAATCTTGTCCTCTGTTACGCCCTTCTTTAGCAACTCTTCGCGAGGGGCATAGTCGAATCCCCGCTGGGCATGCCAACGGCGCGAAGCGCTCTCTTCCTTCTTTTCGATGACCGCCAACATATCTTTGCAGCGAGCGATCCGTTGTTCGAGATACCGCTTCTCATCAAATCCCTGCCGGTTCTCTGCTGGAAGAAAAGCGGCATCGCGCTCCGCAAACTGTGTGGTGGCAAAGACCGACTGGATGCGGTAATAGTCGCGGGTGGGGATAGGATCAAACTTGTGATCGTGGCAGCGGGCGCACTGTAAGGGATGCGCCAGAAACACTTGGCCCACGGTCTCGGTTATATCGTCTAAGAATCTCTGCCGAGAAACTTTCGCAACTTCCATACTGGTCTGTTCCCATGGCCCCATGCGAAGGAATCCGACCGCGATTAACATCTCCGGGTCGCGTGGGTCCAATTCGTCGCCAGCCAACTGCTCGCGAACGAACTGATCGTAGGGTTTGTCCTGATTAAACGAACGGATCACATAATCGCGATAACGCCAGGCGTTGGGCCGCTCATAGTCATTGGCCAAACCGGAAGAATCGGCATACCGCACGACATCCAGCCAGTGGAGGCCCCATTGCTCGCCATAGTGCGGGCTGGTCAACAGCCGCTCAACGATTCTTGAAAATGCCGCTACGTCTGATTGTGGATCCCTCACGAAGGCACGCACCTCCTCAGGAGTGGGCGGCAGTCCGATGAGATCGAAGGTTGCCCGGCGAATCAGTGTGCGCCGGTCTGCGAGCGGCGCCGCCTCAAGTCCGAGGTCTTTCAACTTCTGATTGATGAAGGCATCGATGGGGTGACCTTTGTTGCCCTGCGGGATCGGTGGCTTGCGTAGCGGCTGATAAGCCCAGAGGTTCTCGCGTTTGTATTTTCGCTGCGTCCACTCCGCCGACAGGCCGCCGGTAGTGGCGACCCGAACGCCATCTGCATCCCCCCATTTGTCTTGAGTCGACGCAGCCAGTACTTCCCTCCGGTCCGCATCTGGCCAAGGCGCCCCGGAGGCAATCCAGTTCCGCAGCTGGATGGTTTGTTCTTCCGAGAGCTTATCGCTCTCCTTCGGCGGCATGACTAGCTCGCTATTCTTGCGGGTGACGGCTATGTAAAGGAGGCTCTCGTCAGGCTTGCCAGGAACCAATGCCGGCTTGCCGCTCTCACCACCCTTGAGCGCGCCATCGCGTTGGCTCAGATCCAAGTTCTTCAGCCTGACTTCTCCTTTCCCGTGGCATGCCAAGCATTTTTCAGAGAGCAGAGGCCAGACCTGCTGGACAAAGAGCTGTTCAGCCTCGGCTGAGGAAATAGTCCTTGGAGTCTCCGCGACTAATAACGATTGAACCAAGGCTAGAAGGAAAAACGTGAGGACAATGAAAAGTAACCAGTGATCCCTTGCTGACATAGGTCCTTCAAGAAATGCGGCACAGATGTTAGGAGGAGTGTCGTAAACTTAGGCCCACGCGGGGTTGAGCAGTTGCAGCCTGAGAGCCAGGTCGTTGCGGCCTGTCGCTGCAACGCTGCGAGATTGCGGTCCCAAATTACCGCGGTTCGTTTGTGCGGTCCGCCGTCCGATACTCTCCCTCCCCTTGGTTCAGGTTAGTCAAGGCGTCATTGTACGGAGCAGCCAACCCTAGTTTCCGGCTCTCGCTCGCCACGTAACCGTTTAGTGCATATTCAATCTCCGTCAACTGACCTCGCTCCAGTTGCTGAAGCATGGATAGCCGATGGAAACTTTTCGGTGCGGTGGAGGTATTCCAGAGCCCAGGTGTTGTTGGGATAGGTCCACACTAGATTCTCCTATGCCACTGGCGCATAAAATCAAGCTGGTGACTTTCCATCCATCTAGAAAGACCTCGAACTCCAAGGCCCTCGGCTCCGCGGCCCTCGGCGGGTCACCTTGGACCACTGTCCACCAGGTTGTGCCAGGTATGGGAGCCGGTGAGGTATACGACCCGACCCCTTGAATCCGCAAAATAGCGAGGATTTGTTGGGATGCATTCTCAACCTGCACAGTGACTGGAGTAGCACTCGGCGCGCGTTCATGGTTATCGCGGCGAGTTTTTTCGCTAAGATATTAGGAGCCTCGCTCTGGTCCTGCCGCAGCCATTTTTTAGTGGATCGTGCCCGACACTGACAGTCAAAGCAAACCCTCGAACGGTGATATGAACATTAAAGATTAGAGTTGACATGTTAGTTGAAATGATAATAATGTCAAGCAGTATTTCGATTTGTTAGTCCAAAGGTCTTCATACGGAGGCGTTCGATGCGTTCGATTGCCGAGCAGACCGAGGCCACACATGTTGAGCCGTCGCGCGAATTCTCGCTCCGACAAGAAAGGTTTCTGGCAAACCGTCCCCTCGGCAGGGGGCCAACAGGAGGAGCCTGAGTAAGTAGTTGGTCCGTAAACAAGTGCTCCTTAAGAAGGCAATCTACGTAAGTCACATCGAAAATGCCCACCCATCGGACATCACGCGTTTTTCTTCTGGTTTTCGGCGCCAGCGGTCTAGCACAGATGTGTCTGCTGGCGGCGGATATCGATTCAAAGAACGCCGACCTTGAGTTCTTCGAGAAAAAGGTCCGACCGCTCCTCGTCAATCGCTGTTATCCCTGCCACGGACCGGATTCCATAAAAGCAGGGGGCCTGACCTTAGACTCGCGTGCTTCACTTGTTCGTGGCGGCGGAACAGGGCCGGCGGTCACCCCAGGCAAGCCCGAAGCCAGTCTCTTGATCCAAGCGGTCAACTACAAGGGGCTGTATAAGATGCCTCCCACAGGGAAACTTCCGGTTGAAGAAATCGCCACTTTGACCGAATGGGTCAGCAAAGGCCTGCCTTGGCCAGGAGATCAACTTACGCAGGGGCGGACGGCGAAGACCTCTAAGTTCACGGAATTTGCGCCAGAACAAAGGAAACACTGGGCTTTCCAGAAACCGATGCCCGTGCCGGTTCCGAAGGTTAACCGAACTCTGGGTTTCCCATCCCCCATAGATAGCTTTGTCCTTGCCCAGTTCGAAGAGAAGGGAACTGTCCCCAATCCACCTGTCGACAGGCGAACGCTCATCCGGCGAGCGACATTCGACCTACACGGTCTCCCACCGAGTCCAGAGGAGGTGCAGGCGTTCCTACAGGATCAGGCTTCAGATGCCTTTGCTAAAGTCGTGGACCGATTGTTGACCTCGCCCCGCTATGGGGAGCGCTGGGGCCGGCACTGGCTGGATGTCGCCCGTTATTCGGACAGCAACGGATCTGACGCCAACGTGATCCACGCTAACGCTTGGCGCTATCGGGACTATGTCGTCAAGAGCTTCAACGAGGATAAGCCATTCGACCAGTTCATTCGCGAGCAGTTGGCTGGCGACCTGCTTCCGGCGAGCGACATCGAAGAGCGCAACCGTAATTGGATCGCCACTGGATTCCTGGTCATGGGTCCTAAGACATTGCTGCAAGACGATCCGGTGAGACTGCAGATGGAGGTCGTAGACGAACAGCTCGACACCATTGGCCGGGCTTTCATGGGTTTGACTCTGGGGTGTGCTCGTTGTCACGATCACAAGTTCGATCCGATTTCTACAGCCGACTACTATTCCCTGGCTGGCATCTTCATGAGCACCAGGGTTGTGGACAAGTACGAGCCGAAAACTGACAAGTGGTGGACCGAATCGGCTTTGGGAACTGAGGAGGATGAATGGAAGCTGCATTGGTGGAGATCGCTCTTTGACCGATGCAATGACGAGATGAGAGTTTCGGTCCCAGCTCGAAACAAGTTCTTTAAGGCTCGGATGAAGGAGATTCGCGAGCAGCTGGCGATGATTCCGGCGGCAATGGTTGCTCGAGAAGACAAAGTGGTGAACGCTCGGATCAACATCCGGGGCAATCACCTGGCCCTCGGGGACGAGGTGCCGAGGCAGTTTCCGAGAATACTTGCGGGGGAGAACCAGCAGCCCCTAGGTGCCAACGGGAGCGGCCGGCTGGAGTTGGCGAAATGGCTGACCGACGCAAATCATTCACTGACGGCGCGCGTCATGGTCAATCGTGTCTGGGCTTGGCACTTTGGCGACGGTATTGTTCGTTCGACCGACAATTTTGGGCTTGAGGGCGAAGCGCCTAACAACCAACCGCTGCTGGACTATCTGGCAATCGAATTTGCAAGAGGAGGCTGGTCGATTAAATCCCTTCATCGGCTCATGATGCTGTCGAGCACGTACCAAAGGAGCAGTGCATACAACGCTGATTCTGCGCGGAAGGACCCAGAGAACCGATCGCTCTGGCGAATGAATCGGCGCCGGCTAGAAGCCGAGGAGATTCGCGATGCGCTGCTCATGGCGAGCGGCCAGCTGGATTTTACATTCGGTGGTTCTCTGATTCCGCAAATTCTGAACCACGATCTACCCAAGGACGAGCCAGAAAAAATTCTCAAGGAGGCCTACAAGAGTACTCGGCGCTCGGTGTACCTGCCGGTGATTCGCAGTGGGCTCTACGACATGTTTGAAGTCTTCGACTTCGCCGATCCAGGCGTTGTGGCCGGTAGGCGAAATTCTTCGACAGTCGCGCCGCAAGCTCTTTTTATGATGAACAGCGACCTGGTGTGGCAGGTGTCAGAGAAAATGTCTGATGATGTTCTGCAGGCGGGTGCGTCAACTGAGGGTGAGGTGGTCCGTAAACTCTATCAACAGCTTTATGGACGTCCGCCGGAAGAGAGCGAGATTTCTCGTGCGCTGAAGCTTGCTAAGAAGCAAGAGCAGAGCCTTGCTGGAAGCGAGTATCCCCAAGAAGTGAAACGGCGAGCCTGGGCGGGATTGTGCCGTGCCTTGGTTGCGGCCAACGAGTTTGTCTACGTTCAGTGAACTGAGAGGAAGTTTGTTGGTCCCGATGGAACCCCTTTATGGTCGTCCTTGGCTCTTCGAAAGCGCGAGCGAGAGGACCAGGACGCATTCCGGTAGAGCACTTGAAGTCATGCGAAAGAACGGATTCTTTAGGCTTCCCTGCTTCGCTCTTTTCGGATTCCTTTGCCTGCCCTTGTCAGCTAAGAGGATTCCGATGGCCCTGCCAGAGGAGGTTGGGATGTCCTCGGAGCGACTCGCTCGGATTCGGCCAGTCATGCAGAGTTACGTCGACCGCGGCGAGGTAGCCGGTGTCGTGACACTCGTAGCACGACGCGGCCGCATTACTTGGATGGATGCTGTGGGGATGAGCGACTTGGCAGCCAAGAAGCCCATGAAGGTCGACACGATATTCTGGATCGCTTCCATGACAAAGCCGATCACCAGCGTCGCCGCCATGATGCTGTGTGAGCAAGGATATTTCCTGCTGACTGACCCTGTCTCAAAGTTTATCCCTGAGTTCAAGAACTCCAAGGTCGCCGTGCCTCCCAAATTGCCGGAGTCGACAAATCAGCCTTTCTTCACTGTCCCTGCAGAACGCGAGATTACGATTCAAGACTTGCTGACGCATACGGCAGGTCTGGCGAACTCGCGGGGTCTGTGTTCAGACCTCTACCGAAAGATGCAAGCTGAGACACGGTCGAACGAAACCGTTGGCGATATCGTGAAGCGCCTAGCAAGAATCCCTCTGAAGTTCCAGCCCGGTTCTGCGTGGGACTACGGCGCCGCAACTGATGTGGTCGGCTACCTAGTGGAGGTCATCTCAGGGATGACCCTTGATCAATTCTTGCGGGAGCGAGTTTTCCAGCCACTTGGCATGAACGACACCTATTTTTACCTGCCTAACGAAAAGCTGCAGCGCCGCGCTGTGCTGTATACACCGTCAGAGCACGGTGGCTTGCAACCGAGCGACTTGCCGCGCGGAATCGCTGATTCCGGTACAGGGGCTGGAATCACGCGTCCAAAGCGCTACTATGGGGGTGGCGGGCTGCTGTCAACTCCTGCCGACTATCTCCGCTTCCACCAAATGATGCTCAACGGGGGAGAACTGGATGGGGTCCGACTGCTAGGTCGGAAGACTGTCGAGTTAATGACGACAAACCACATTCGAGATCTTCCAATGACATCCACGCCGGAATGGCGGACCACAAGGTGGAATGGGTTCCGATTCGGCCTTGGCTATCGCATTCGGGCCGACTTAGGAGAATCAGCCTTGCCAGGCTCCCTGGGAACCTATGGTTGGGAGGGCTCGGGTAGCAGTTATTTTTGGGTAGACCCGAAAGAACAGATGGTGGGCATTCTGATGTGCCAGGTGTATCCGTATCCTCATCTGAACATCCGCTATGACTTCCAAATATTAGCGAACGCCGCGATAGTGGATTAGCTCCAATAGAAGTAAGGAGAAAAACGATGAACGATTCCTATAGCTTCCCGGTTCAGCACCCCTTGAATCGGCGAGAGGCGCTACGCCGGATCGGCGGCGGGTTTGGGAGTTTGGCATTAGCTGGACTTCTAGCCGAGCCACCGAGCGCCGTCGCAAGCGCTGAAAATCCGCTGGCGCCTAAACCGCCTCATTTTTCCGCTCGAGCCATGCGGGTCATCTTTCTCTTTATGGAAGGCGGGCCCTCCCATCACGACACCTTCGACTATAAACCACTGCTGGTGCGGGATCAGGGCAAGCCGCTGCCAATGGAAACTCCGCGAGTGAACTCGAACCCGGACCGATTTGGCAAAGTTCTCGGACCTCTTTCCCAGTTCAAACAGCGAGGCGAGAGCGGCATCTGGATAAGCGACCTTTTCCCGAAGTTGGCCCAGGTAGCTGATGAGCTGTGCGTGATTAATTCGATGCATTGCTCCAACACGCAACACGGCGCCGCCGTGCTGGAGCTACACACCGGCCACGGATTGTTGATTCGGCCCAGCATGGGTTCGTGGATTACCTACGGGCTGGGCACGGAGAACCAGAACCTGCCAGGCTACATCACGATTTGCCAGCCATTGAGCTTGGCGGGAACCGGAGTGTACAGCTCGGCTTTCCTGCCTGCGGCACATCAGGGCACTCCACTCGGATACCGCAACACACCGTCATCGGAAGCAAAGTTTCGCTTCATCCAGAACAAGTCCGCTAGGGTAGACCTGCAGCGAGCTGAGATGGATTTCGTGCGCGAGTCCGGGGAAGCTCAACTGGTGCGAACAGGACCGGATTCGGAGCTGGAAGCCAGGATCCGCTCCTTTGAGCTGGCGTTTCAGATGCAGATGGAAGCTCCTGAAGTGCAGGATGTCTCCAAGGAGTCGGCGGCAACGAAGAAGCTCTACGGCCTCGATCAGGAAGAGACCAAGAATTTGGGTTATCAATGCCTTTTGGCGCGACGCTTCGCGGAACGTGGCGTTCGCTTTGTGCAGTGCAATCTGGGTGGCTGGGATCTTCATAACAAGATTTCCAGTGAAATGCCAAAGGTCGCCCGCCAAGCTGACCAGCCGATCGCGGCGCTGATCGAGGATCTGAAGAGTCGCGGTCTGCTCCAGGATACCCTAATTCTATGGGGTGGAGAGTTCGGCCGTACGCCGGTGACCGAGGGTCCCGACGGGCGCGATCACAATCCCTACGGGTACACAATGTGGATGGCGGGCGGGGGAACCAAGAAAGGAACTACTTACGGGCGGACGGACGACTACGGATATTATGCGATTGAAAACAAAGTCCACGTTCACGACCTGCATGCGACGGTTTTGCACGTGTTAGGCCTGGACCACACGAAGTTGACGTACCCTTATGCTGGGCGCAATTTTCGCCTGACCGATGTGCATGGAGAAGTTGTCAAGGGGATACTTTCCTAGGCTTATTGCTCCCGACGAAATTCAACCTCGGTCGAATCGGAAGAACTCGGGTTTGTGGTGAGAGGTGCAGAAGCGTTGTTCTCATAACACGGCCTGCCCCAATTCGGTATTGGTTCACTCGCTAGTTTTTCAGCCTAAATACAAAATCCATTCACATCCCGAAGTCCCATCCGTTGGTCGACCGGCGTAATACTTGGAGGATTCACATAGTATGGCTGAACCCAAGAGGATACTGACTTTCAGCATTGAGCGCTCTGTTAAGTGGTGCTGCCCACTACTAGCATTAGCCTTGAGCCAGTATGGTTTGGCCGCCTGCCAAGCGATGAGGGGTCCTCTGCGCACACACCCAGGAAACGGCCGCTACTTTACTGACGATGGAGTTCGGGCGGTCTACCTGACGGGTTCGCATACTTGGGCCAACGTAGCGGCGATTGGGCCTGAAGACCCGCCCCGTCCATTGGACTTCGGGAGATACCTTCAGTGGATCGAAAGTTACGACCATAACTTTTCTCGTCTGTGGGCTTGGGAGTTGACTGTCTGGGACACGCGCTGGAACAATCCGGCAGAGAGCCGCAGGCAGGTTCTTCAACCCCACTCTGTCAGTCCGCATCCTTGGGCACGTTTGGGCCCTGAAGCAGCTCTCGACGGAAAGCCGAAATTTGATTTGAAGAAGTACAATCCGGGGTATTTCGACCGCCTCCGGACTATCGTCAAACAAGCGTGCGACCGCGGGTTCTATGTATCTGTGATGCTTTTTGAAGGATGGGGAATCAGAAAAGTGGGCGCGTGGGAGCGACATCCATTTCACCCGAAGAACAATGTCAACGACTTAGACGGCGATATGGACGGAGACGGTCAGGCCATTGAAATTCACACCTTGGTGAACCCATCTGTAACCGCCGTTCAAGAGGCTTACGTCAGGAAAGTGATCGATACCATCAACGAGTTCGACAATGTATTGTTCGAAATCTCCAATGAGATGCACCATACATCGACCGAGTGGCAGTATTCCATGATCCGGCTGATTCACTCTTATGAGAAGACAATGCCAAAGCAGCACCCTGTGGGGATGACGATTCAGTATCCTGGCGGAACACACGAAACCTTGTTTCGTGGCCCAGCAGATTGGATTTCTCCGAGTGCCAAGGGCGGGTACAAGGACGAACCACCACCCAGTGATGGAGGCAAGGTGATCCTGAGCGACACCGATCATTTATGGGGCATCGGAGGGAACGAAAAGTGGGTGTGGAAGACCTTTTTGAACGGAATGAACCCAATATTCATGGACCCCTACGACGGTGGAGTGCTGGGCGAACCCTTTGATCCCCGTTGGGACGCCGTGCGACTTAATATGGGATACGCGCGGAAATACGCCGAAAAGATGAATCTGGCAGCAATGACACCGCGAGGCAACCTGAGTTCGACAGGCTACTGCCTTGCCAACCCGGGTACGGAGTACCTCGTATATAGTCCAGGCGGCTCATCATTTACTGTCAATCTGTCATCGACGAAACACCGGATGCAGTTGGAATGGTTCGATCCAGCGACAGGCAGAGTGTATGTCAGAGGGGAGAGTGAAGGCGGACGAGTCATAGAATTCAGAGTGCCGTTCAACGGGAGTGCAGTGTTGTATCTCTACATCCGGAAATAACTGGAGGAAACAGACGCCTGGCCGAACACCTTCCTTCGAAACGGCCAAACCTTCGTCCTCCCCCGGTCTAGTGAAGCCCAATGCAATGCACGACGGGTAGAATCGTTCTTGCCGCTGTTCCCACTGCCTCCCCTCGTGGTCTCATTTCCGAGCGAAAGGATTTGACTCATGAAGCGACGTGACCTTATTCGATCAGCAACTGTCCTGACGGCTGTTTCGTATGGACGTGTCCTCGGTGCCAACGAACGAATTCACGTTGGCATCATAGGAGCCGGTGAACGAGGAAGAGCTCTCTGGGAACTGTTTCTTAAACAGCCTGACGTCAGTCCTGTTTCTGTCTGTGATGTCTACGAACCGTATCTTGAAAAAGCTGTGGCTATGGCGGGCTCATCTGTCAAGAGGTACCGAGATTTCCGGAAGCTTCTCGAGGAAAGAGGTGCTGATGCTGTCATTGTGGCAACGCCAGACCATTGGCACGCGCTCCCGACTGTGGAGGCCTGCGCGATGGGCAAAGACGTCTACGTTGAGAAACCGCTGTCTCTCACCATTCTGGAGAGTCGTCTGATGCTGAACGCAGCTCGAGAGCATAAGCGCATCGTGCAAACGGGGAGCCAACAACGCTCCGGAGCTCATTTTGCTCGAGCGGTGGAAGTCATTCAGAGCGGTAAGCTAGGGATGATTTCTCATGTCTCGTCGGGTCTTATCCGCAATGCGATGCCTGGGTTTGCCAACAAGGGTGGTGGTGGTCCACCGCGTGGGCTGGACTGGGACAAATGGCTGGGGCCGGCGCCCTATCGGGACTCGCTGCCGTTGCCTCCTCTTTACCATTTTCGCTGGTTCTGGCACTACTCCGGCGGACAGATGACCAACTTTGGGGCGCATAACCTCGACATTGTCCGGTGGGCCATGAACGTTAAGGCTCCAATCAGCGTGGCTGGTTTCGGCCGTCGCTATGCCCTTAAGGACGGCGGCGAAACTCCCGACGTCCAGGAGGTGATTTATCAGTTTCCAGATTTCGTCCTCAACTGGTCAGTTCGAGAAATGAACAGTATGAAGGCGGGATTCTTCTTAGAATTCCACGGCACGGAAGGGAATCTGTCGCTCTCGCGTAGCGGCTTTCAAGTCAGTTCGGAAGTTTGGCCTCTTTCGCAGGAGCCCAAGAAACTGCGAACGCAGGAGCAGACTTCCGAGGGGGCTGAGCAAAGCGAAGCCCATGTGAGGAATTTCCTGGATTGCATAAAGAGTCGGGTACGCCCGAATGCGGATATTGAGGAAGGACACTTGACTGCGGTCATGTGCCACTTGGGCAATATTGCCACGCGGACTGGCAAATTACTTCGCTGGAACTCTGAACGAGAAGAAACTGTGGGTGACTCCGAAGCCAATCGGTGGTTGCACTACGAGTACCGCAAACCGTGGCGGTTGGGAAATGGGGTTGCAACCTAAGAGCGTCAGCAATCCAAGCACGGTCGCTTAAAAGCCCATTCGAAGGGGAGGTAGTCGCGAGTCTCGACGTCGCTGTCTGCAATGGAAGATTGCGGGAAACCCATAAGAATGGCTCGTCCGGAAATGGAACGCCACTCAGCACTTAGCAGTAACTCCGCAAAATGAGTCCGCAGGTAGACGTAAAGTGAATCGTAAGTCGTCGATGATCGGCGTGCTTTGTGCCTTGGGCGTCGTGCGTTCAAATCTTATCGGCCCGGCCAAATCTGCCAGGCTCAGTTGGTTTCTTGCCCCCCACTTATAAAGAAGAGTCGGAGAGGAAGAAATGTTACGGAAAAACTGGGACATTTGCGGCGTACTCACAGTGCAGGTAGGTGCCCAGACTGGTGAGGTGCGAGGACCGGCTAGGTATAGATTTTCAGCTCATTCGCCACTGCTGCGGGTAAGGGGGAGCACGCCTTCACTCAATCAACACGATTCGGGCCGCTCAGGGAATCCTGTCCAATAGGTTGCCATATGGATCGATCACCTCAACATAGTCCTTTCCTGGCACTAATAAATCCACAAAGACGGCGAGACACACTCCGCGGGGCCTCAACTTGGAAGAGGGGAAGCGGATCGCCTGAAATCTCCCGGATTGAAAAGCCTGAATCCCTGAACGCTGAGTGGGCGCTTCCTGCCCGCGATCCTGCAGTACTCGCCAGTCGCCAGTCAGTTCTTGATAGTTTGTCTCTAGGCGGGCTTGGTTGGAATCATCCGTAAGATCCAGGATCCGACTAATCACACAGCGCACCGGCAGTTCGACCACCGGCTGGTTTATGTAGGCGCTTGCTGGGAGTGTAGGGAGTACCAATGGCGCCATGGCTTCCGCAAGCGCCGTAAACTGATCTTCGGCTAGATACAGTGTGTCTTTCGATCCAATTGGTGTGAAGCGGCCTCCGTCGATGCGACTTCCTCTTGCCCAAAGCGGGATCGCTCCAGGTTTGATGAGATGGCGCGCATCAATCCTTCTCACGCACTGATGGTTGTACGGCAGCGAAGGAATGGCTGCCAGCGCTGCTTGCAAGGCAGCATCGGCAAGAATCATGTGATCTGCCCGGACAGCGCGGAATTCAGAAGATCTCGAACTTTAGCGGCCTTGCCGGCGAGAATGAGAGACATGGCGGTTTCATAGCCGAGCTCTGGATTTGGGCTATGTAACCACATTCGCATGTATTCCGGTTTATTGAGCAATGTGCTGAGGATGGTAATCACGCTGGCAATCGGCCCAAGATCTTCTTGCACATCCTTTGAAGCAGGGCGCTTGTGAATTGTAGCCACAGGACGACCCAAAGCTTTTGCGAAACTTGTCAACGACAAGCCTAACAGGCTTGCTATTTTGGCCGCGTCCAGCTGCCCAGAATCCGGGTCATGCAGCTCTTTGAGGGTGATTGGATTAGAAGTAGTATATTTCTGTTTTATCGACGAAACATACATTAGTTTGCGACGTTTCAATATAGCCAACTTGTCCCTTATGCCTTTTTTAGTAATATTTTGAGAAGCTTTGTGTTTGCTGGGAGCAATTGTTTGTGTCATTGTCACCGACCTCACTTGCTGAAAGCGCTCTCACTTTATTCTCACTTTAGTCTACCAGTTATTTATCAAGAATCAAATCTTCGAATGAAAGGATGAGCATTGCCGTTCTGATGGCCTCAGTTCGCTCTGAGTCTATTAGCGCCAACATGTCTCCGCTTGATTTGCCCATCTTCTACTTCATCGTCACCAATACCTCGGCCGGTAAAAGAGCATCCCGTCAATCTTGTCCATCGGCTTTCGGCTACGTGAGGGAACAAGTGAGTGCAGCATCGCCCAGGATCTGTGGAGGGCTGTCAAGGATGCAGTGTAAGAGAACGGCAATGCCGGAAGGAGTGGCACAGACTCCCAACGCCTGCAGTTCGGCCAGGTGTCTTCACCCTATGCCGTCAAGAGACGTCCCGCCAGTCACATATCAACGAACACGTTGTCCGCTGCACCGAAAGCTGCTTCACGTCCAAATTCTGAACAATGAGCCGCTACTATGGAAGCTACGGTTCAGAAATGCCTTCGAGAGTTGAGAATGGCGAGTCGGCTGCGAGCAGTGCAAAGTGGCACCAGATTCTGAAAACCCTTGAGATTGCACACCCACCAGGCGACAAGATGAGGGCTGGCTCCCCTCGCCCTTGATCGCTTACTGGATTCGAAGTCTCCCGGAATTGCGATGTGACATAGCCTACGAATGCGGTAGTCCGCCCCAATGTAGAGTCTCCACCGGGTAGGAGTTCTGAGCTTCTCCATCCGGGGCAGCTCTTGCCTTACTGTGGCTTGCTAAAGTTGGAAGTGCTGCAGCGGAGAACCTGTCTGGCGAAATACGGTCCAGCAGGCGTCTTGGGAAACCGTGCAAAAAAGTCGCCGGCCGAATCGGCGGCAATTAGCGCCCACGGTACCTGAAGAACGACAGAAGACTGTTTATTACCGTCAGCTAAGCGCACACGCGGCTGTAGCTCTCTCCTGGCTAGGCTTGTCAGATTTGCTTATGCATTGTGAAAAAAAACTAGCAGATTTCGAACAGCGTGTTGCCACTAGCAAGGAGAACAGACTTAGGAGGTAGAGGGGAACCGAAGATGATCAACAAGGTGACTTGGGCTAAGTTCGTAAGGAATAACACTTTGATCGATAGCACTCTTTCCAAAAAAAAAACTACCCAATCAAAACCCCATCAGAATCCGCAGGAAACATCGGCAAATGCTTGATTTCTAGTGGCAAGAATGGAAACTAAGTCATTTATTATCAGTTCGATGCTTGCCTCCGGAGCAAGAGGCCAGAGGTTCGAATCCTCTCGGGCGTACCAACCTTTCAATCACCTACAGGTGCTTCCGTCACCAATTGTTGCTAGCAGCCTGTCGGACTTAAGTTCGGCAGCTGCGATGTGTCGGTAGAAGGAGCCGCCGAATCGAAGTAAGCTCGGCACAGCGTCTCGGCGACAAGCAACGTTTCGTTTAGGCAGCTTC
>Ga0187893_10004000_pt1 | contig 28804 bp, 25 predicted proteins | sample MA1701074metaG_FD_139574 | JGI IMG/M metagenome (GOLD analysis project Ga0187893, IMG submission 139574) | White microbial mat communities from a basaltic lava cave in the Kipuka Kanohina Cave System on the Island of Hawaii, USA - MA170107-4 metaG ...
AGCACCGGCGACGCGATGCATGGCGACAGCGTTTTCGCGCGCATCGAGAAGCGCCGGCCCGACGGACGCGCCGAGGGCCGCGTGGTGCGCATCGTGCGGCGCGCGCATCCCACTGTGGTTGGCGTGTTCCGCTACGACCATCGCGGCAATTTCGTCGAGCCGTTCGAGGCGCGCATCGGGCAATCCATCCTGATCCCGCCGGGCGAAGAGCTGACGCCCGCGTTGCGCGAAGCCTACGCAACGCAAGGCAAGCACAGCCGTCGCGCGCGCATCGCCGAACTCGATGGCGCGGTGGTGGATGTGGAGTTGACGCGCTTCCCCGCAGGCGGCGTGTTGCCTGCGGGACGCGTGGTCGAAGTGCTGGGGCGGCCGGGCGAGATGGGTGTGGATACGGAAATTGTGATCCGCAAGCATCACATCCCGCACCGCTTTGCGGAAGACGTGCTGGCGGAAGCGGCGGCGACACCGCAGCAGGTGCGCGAAAGCGACTTGGCGGGCCGCGAGGATTTTCGCGCGCTGCCCATCGTAACCATCGACGGCGAAACCGCGAAAGACTTTGACGACGCGGTGCACGTGCGGCGCCTCTCCGGCGATGCCTACGAGTTGCAGGTGCACATCGCCGACGTGGCGCATTACGTCCGCCCCGGCGCGCCGCTCGACCGCGAAGCACGCGTGCGCGCCACCTCGGTCTACTTCCCCAGCCGCGCGGTGCCGATGCTGCCCGAAGCCCTTTCCAACGGCATCTGCTCGCTGAACCCGCAGGTGGACCGGCTGGTGATGAGCGCGGTGATGGAAATCGACCGGCGCGGCGCGGTGCTGCGCTCGCGATTCACCGCCGGCGTGATCCGCTCGGCTGAGCGCATGACCTACACCAACGTGAACAAGGTGCTGGAAGGCGACACCGAAACGGGTGCGCGGTACGCTGCGCAGGCGGAGCATTTCCGGCTGATGCGCGAGTTAGCGCTGATCCTGAACGCGCGGCGCAACGGCCGCGGCTCGATTGATTTCGATCTGCCCGAGCCGCTGATCGAATTCGATGAGTTGGGGCGCATGGTGACCATCACGCGCAGCGAGCGCAACATCGCGCACCGCATCATCGAAGAGTTCATGCTGGCGGCCAACGAGGCCGTTGCGCGCTACCTGGAAGGCCGCGCGCTCGCGAGCCTGCACCGCATCCACGAGAAGCCCGACCCGAAGCGCGTGCTGGAGTTCGAGGAGCTGGCGGCGGCGTTTGGCTATTCGCTGGGCGTGGAAGGCGTCGCCGAGCGCGAGGTCAAAGTGAAGCACGGTGCACAGCCTGCCGCGCGGCATCGCGGCGGCAAGCGCGAGCGGCAGATGACCGTCGCGCTGCCCAGCGAGCAGGAAATCGCCATCACCCCGCATCACTATCAGCGGCTGACGCAGAAAATCGCCGGCAGGCCGGAAGAGCGCATCCTGAGTTACCTGATGCTGCGCTCGCTCAAGCAGGCGCGTTACGCGGCGGAGCCGCTCGGCCATTTCGCGCTGGCGGCGGATCATTACACGCACTTCACCTCGCCCATCCGGCGCTACCCGGACTTGATCGTGCACCGCGTGCTGAAGTGGGCGCTGGCGAATGCGGGCAAAGGGGACCCTCAGGGGCTAAAGCCCCACTCTTCGGCCACGGCGCACGGCACGGCTAAAGCCGTGCCCTCCCGTGGCGACGCCACGCACGCGGGGCCATATCGATTGGTCGAGCTCGAGGAAATTGCCGCGGAGTCTTCTGACGCGGAGCGGCGCGCCGATGGCGCGGAGCGCGAGTTGATGGACTGGAAGACGGCGCAATTCATGGAACAGCACCTCGGCGAGGAGTACGACGGGCTGATTATTTCCGTGCTGAAGTTCGGTTTCTTCGTCGAGCTGTTCGACATTTTTGTTGAGGGGCTGGTGCCGATTACCGAAGTAGAGCTGTTCACCGGGCGCCGGTGCCAGTTTCGCGAGCACGACCGCGCGATTGTGGCCGTGGAGGGACGCGGCGAGCAGGGGCACGGCCGCCGCGGCAGACATGTAGGGGCCGGTCTTCAGGCCGGCCCGAAAAATGCTCCCTCCGTGGGATCGCGTGGCCTCTCGTTTCATCTCGGTGAGCGCGTGCGCGTCCGCGCGGAGCGAATCGACCATTTCACCAAGCGCGTGGAGTTCGCCCTGCTTGAAAAGCAGAAGCAACCGCCGATGGACACAGATAAACGCCGATAGGAAACCCTCCTTGCCCTTTTCATCGGCGTTCATCTGCGTTAATCTGCGGTTTCATCTTTTGAGGGAGACAGCATGGCTGCACGCAAATGCCCGCAATGCCTGACGCTCATTTCGATGGGGCACGCCGCCGCGTTCACTGACAGGATTGAATGCCCCAGTTGCAAGTCCGTGCTGGAGGTGGCGGTCATCAGCCGTCATTTGGCAATTTGGGCCGGATTGCTGGCAGGGGTGCTGGCGTGGCGGTTGACCGCCGGGGGCGCGGGCACATTTGCGTGGGTGGTACCGGTGGTGCTGGCGTTTCTGGCCTACAGCTTGGTCGCGGCCATTGGCACGATGTTCACCGCCGACCTGCGGCTGCGACCGTCAGAGCCGGTGGCGGAGCCCATTGGCGATAGCGGGCACGGCCATGTCGGCGGCAACCACTAAAGTTTGGTTCCACGGGTACCGAACAGCCGTTTTGCTAGTCTTAAACTAAATAAAATCAATTAGTTGTAAGTCGGGCCACCCAGTGCCCTCGCGGGTCCTGATTAGGCTGGACGTACTATTGTTGGTAATGTTGACGCGCTGCACACTGGCCTGGTCATGGCCCGGTTCTCTGACTTTCTTGGCCGTCGCGTCCAGGTTCACTTCCTGGCGGGCGCCAGTCCCATTCCATCCAGCGGCGTGCTGGTGGGCGATACGGGTCGCGCGATCTTCCTCGAAGAGTCGTTCGCGCAGCGCAGTGCGGTGAGGCAGTTCCGTTGGGAGATTCCCTACAACTGCATCGCCGGCCTGGATGACGACGAGGACGAGCCTCTGGTGGATGCTAAGGTCGCCGCTGATTAGCGTCAGGCCTTCTCTCCTTCTCTCCTTTCCTCCTTCCTGTCCTCCGCGTTCTCTGTGCCTCCGTGGGCTCTGTGTTAGTCTTTGCCGTTTGCGGGAGGATCGCATGGCAACCAACGTTGCGCTTCTGGGGCTCGGCTTGATGGGCAAGCCGATGGGCCACAACCTTCTGAAGAACGGCTTCGCGCTCACAGTGTGGAACCGCACCGCTGCGCGCGGCGATGATTTGGTGGCGGCGGGCGCCAAGCGAGTGGCGACTCCGAGCGAAGCGGCAGCAGCGGCCGAGGTGGTGATCACCATCGTGAGCGATCCGCCCGCGGTGGAAAGCGTGCTGTGGGGAGACAACGGCGTGCTGGCCGGGCTCAAGCGCGGCAGTGTGCTGGTGGATTCCAGCACGGTGACGCCGGCGCTGGCGCGTCGCGCGGCAGAAGCGTGCGGCGAGCGCGGCTGCGAGTTCCTCGACGCGCCGGTGACCGGCGGGACGTGGGGCGCAGAAAAGGGCGAGTTGGTATTCATGGTTGGCGGCAAAGCGGAAACGCTCGAGCGCGTGGCGCCGGTGCTGGGTGCGATGGGCAAGCAGTGGCTGCACATGGGACCGCACGGAGCAGGCCAGGTGATCAAATTGGCGACAAATCTGATCCTAGCTTTGCAAACGGTGGCCACAGCAGAGGCGCTGGCGCTGGTGCGCGGCGCGGGCATCCCCGGCGAAAAACTTGCTGAGATGATGCAGGCCAGCATGGGCCGGTCGAAGTTGATCGACGTGAAGCTGCCGATGATGCTTGAAGGGCGCTACACGCCGAGCTTTCCGCTGCGGCTGATGAACAAAGATGCGGGCCTGGCGCTGGAGCTGGGGGCAGAGTCAGGCGTGAGGATGCCCGGAGCCACGGCGGCGCGTGAAGTGATGACGGCGGTCGAGCGCGCGGCGAAAGAAGATGTGGACTACGCCGCGCTGGCGCGCTACTGGCAGAAGGCTTAGCCACGGATGAGCACGGATAAACGCAGATAAGAACAAGTGATTCCTGCTAACGAATCCTCTCAAGGATCTGTGTTCATCAGTGTTTATCTGTGGCTAGTCCTTAAGCCAGCGCGATGAGCTCGATTTCCACGCGGACGTCGCGCGGCAGGCGGGCCACTTCGACGGTGGCGCGCGCGGGCGGGTTCGACGGGAAGTAGCGGCCGTAGGTTTCGTTCATCGCTGCGAAGTCGTTCATGTCTTTCAGGAAGACGCTGGTCTTCACCACTTTTTCCAGCGAGCTGCCGGCGGCCTCGACGATTCCTTTCAGATTTTCCAGCACGCGCTCGGTTTGCGCGCGAATGTCGCCGTCTACAATGGCGCCGGTGGCCGGGTCGAAGGCGATCTGCCCGGAGATGAAGATGAATCCGTTGGCCTTGATGGCTTGCGAGTAAGGGCCGATGGCCTTCGGCCCGCGGTCAGTGGTGATCACTTGTTTCATGTCGCCCCTTGAATGAAGGAATTTGAAACCACAGATGAACACAGATTAACACGGATGAGGAAAAAGGCATGAAGTGCCGCACGTCGAATAACCTGGAGCAGGGCTGCCAATTTGGTGGATCTTCATGCTGTCAACTGTAGGCTGTGGACTGTTAACTGTGTGCTGTCACCTGGAACCCGGACCCTGCTTTTCATACCGCTTGCGGAAGTCTTCCGGGATGCCCGGCTGGTTCAGCCACTGGCGGAAAAATTCGGCAGGGTCTTCGCCGGTTTCAAGCTGGATGGCGACGCGCAGGTCGTTGGTGTTGAACAGCCGCCCACGCAGAGATTCGACCAGGCGCGCAAGGGCGTTGCGAATGGCTTCTTTGCCATAGCGATCTTCCAGAGCCAGGAAAAACAAGGGCGCTTTGGCTGCTGCATACCGGACTCGCTCGCGCGACGTGTCCGGCGAATTGAGAAAGAAATGTGGCTCGTGATCAGATCCGCCCAGGTCTTCGTAGAATGCCAAGCGATTTGATGCCAGAGCAGCGCGGTTACTTATCTCGTTGTGTGCCTCGGCTGCAATGGTGGCCGCATACCGCGGCAAACCTTCCTCAAACAGCAGGCGTGCGTCGGGCACAGGAGTTATGCCGTGGTGAAACCAAATCAAGGCCAACCGTTCATCTAGGCGGACCCAGAAATCCGAGTCTTCGCCCGATACTGGTGTGTACTCGCTTGCAAGAAGGAAGGTGCCGCCGGGGAACGGGCCCTTGCGCTCCCCGGGAGCTGAGGCTATTCCGGGTGGCGGCTCAATGAGAAGGATCCGTGTGTCTTCGCCTAGTGTGCCAAAAGTGGTTTGGTACTGTTGTGCGGTTTGGCCGACCCAGTGGCCGAAGTCGCGGATTGCCGATTCCGGTGGCGGCTGGAATGTCCACAGAATGACTTCGGCGCCCGCGGAGGGCGCTTTCTGCTCTTGGTAGCGGCCGGCGACGACGAAGGGGTCGAAGTCTTTGCCGGTGCGCTGGCGGAAGCGGTGCTCGACGAGGTCGTTGCGGCGCTTGCGGCCCTTCTGCTGACCGGAGGCGTGGACCAGAAAGTCGCGCGGGACGGTCACGCGCAGGTCCCACTTTTCGGGCGGCTCGCCGCCGGAGCCGAACAGGCCTTCGCGCTCGCGCAGGGCTGGATACCAGCCGCGCGTTTCGAGATAGAAGGAAGGCGTCGCGCTCACGTCGCCCACCGAACCGGCGAGGCGATATTCGATCACCAGGTCGCACTTTTTTTTCAGCGGCAGCGCGGGGCTGATGGGAATGCGCACCGTGCCAGCGGGCGCAAGCGCGTCGGCGGGCTGCGTCGCGACGGGCGAACCATCGAGCGAAATTTGCAAGCCGCTGCGGCGCGAATCGGGCGGCAGCGTCACATCCAAGTAATCGAGCGGCACGTTGCCCGCATTTTGCAGACGGTAGTTGCCGCGCACGGCCAGCTCCGGCGTGCCGGTCCAGCGCGCTTCCAACTGCTGCTTCTTTACCGTGTAGCCGGGCCCTAGCGCGACGTTGCAGCCGGCAGTGGCCAGGGCGCACGCGAGTAGAAGAAGAATGCGCTTTGCGCTTTCCATTCGCACAGTGTGTTGATTGTATCAAAGCGTATGGGGCTCGAATTCTGCCGAAAAGAGAAACCCTTGAGATTCCACGCCCACCGCCTGCGTCCCTTTGAGCCGCAGGCATAGCGCGCGCTCGGAATGACACCTGTGGTTTGGTCGCCCCGGGTGTCAACAGGACCCGTACAGAGATCTGAGTTCAGGTTTCTGAGTTGCCTTAGCGGCGGCGTGGCTGGCGGCGGAAGGAGCCAGGCGAAGGCAGAGGCTTGACCACGTTGTCCACATCGGCGTCGGTGACACCGTTGCGGATGGCGTCGAGGATGCGGTCTTCGCTGTAGCCGGCGTTGCGCAACTTGGCCAACGATGGCGAGTTCATCGTCGGCAGGCCCTGGGCGCGACGGCGCGCCAGCTCCAAAACGGTGGACTCATGGAATCCCGCCAGCAGCAACGCGTGCGCTTCGCCCGCCCACACGCCCATGTGGTTGAGGCGGCCGAGTTCGAGAATGCTCTCCTCACCCATCCCGGCGGAGCGCAGATTGGCGGCGGCGAAGCCTTCGGCAAAGGGCGCGCCGCGCGAGCGGGCCTGCTTCAGCAGTTCCAAGCAGGCGCGGTCGCTCAAGCCGCCGGAGCGGGCCTTCACAATTTGCCCCACTTCGTCCTCGGTGACGGCCAGCTCTTCTAAGGTCCGGATGGTGCTGTAGCCGACGCCCGCTTCGTCTAGGGGCTTGGTATCTGCGCTGCGCTTGCAGGCCGCGAAGGCCAGCAGCGCGGCGGAGAGCATCGCCAGCAGGGCGCGATCCTTCATGCAATCCATCTTAAGCGGGAAGCGCGCGGCGGGGCGGCGCATTTCGTGGCTGTATCGTGAGTGTTACCGCACGGTGGTACAGGTCAAAAGCTGCGCGTGGCGGGTCGCGCGGTGAGGTCGGGCCAGGTGGATGCGCTGAGGCGCATCTGCGGAAGGATAGGCTCCGTCCTCTTGCCCAGGATTTGTCGCGCGACAAGTTCGCCCAGCGCGGGGCCGAGCTTGAAGCCGTGGCCGGAGCCGCCACCGACAAGCCACGCATTTTCATACTGCGGGTGGCGGTCGAGCACCAAGTGCGAATCCGGCGTGCGCTCGTACTGGCAGACGCGCGACTCCACCAGCGGCGCGCCACGCATGCCGGGCAGGCGGCGTTCGAGGTAGGCGCGCGCATCGTGCAGCGCCTGCGGCGAAGGGTCGCGCTCGCCGTGCGTAGGATCGAAGGGCGGGCCGCTGCGGTCGTCGGCAATTTTCACGCCACGCGCGCTATCGGCGGAGATGCCGTAGAAGGACGAGTTGGGCTCGATCCAGGCGGGCAGGCCGGGGGCATCGAAGCGGGAGTCGCCAGCGGGCGGGCCGAAGTAGAAGACTTCCTGCTTGGTCGGCAGGATTCGGCGGCCAAGCAGCGCGGGAAACAGTTGCGGCAGCCACGGTCCGCACGCAAAGACAAAATGCTCGGCCTCGATCGACGCGCCGCCACGCAACCCCAGCTTCTTGAGCTGTGGCCCGGCGGCGTCCGGCGCAAGCGCTTCAGCCGTCAGCACGCGGCCGCCCTCGCGCTCGACGGCAGCGGCGACGGCGCGGGTGGCGGCGCGGGCGCGGAGAAAGCCAGCCTTCGGTTCGAAGTAAGCGAAGCGCAGGCCCTCGGTGCTGAACTGCGGGAAGCGGCGCGCGATGTCGGCCAGTGTCAAGCGTTGGTAAGGAGTCTTCAGGCGGTCGAGCCCGGCGATGCTCGCGCGCGTGTAGTCGTCTTCTTCGGCAATCAGCCAGAGCACGCCGGAGGGAATGAACAGTTGCGTGCGCCAGGCGCGTTCGTAGCGCTGCCACAGCGTGCGTGCGCGCCAAGCCCAGCGGGAATAGATGTCTTTGCCGCCGTAGCCGCAGCGGATGATACGCGACTCGTCGCTGGAGGTGCCGCGCAGGTGGCCGGCGCCCCAGGCGTCCACTAGCGTGACGCGCGCGCCGAGCTCGAGCAGGTGCAGCGCGGTCCAGCCGCCAAAGGCGCCGGCACCGATGACGGCGACCTCGGGCGGCGAGGCAGCGCGGCGCTTCTTCGCTCTTGCTTTGGGCTTTGGGCGAGCCATGGTGAGACCGCGAGTATATCGCGTGTAGCGGGCGTCGAGACTTGAGATTCACCGGCGAAGCGGTTAGCTTATGCGCGTCGGAAGCCCGGGCAAACGAGATTCTGGAGGAACAATCATGGAGCGACGCAGATTCCTGCGCGATGGCGCAGCAGCGGCAGTGGTGGGGGCGGTGGCGGGCGAGAACCTTGTGGCTGGAGCATTGGGCGCAGCCCTTCAGCCGCACGGTGCGGCTTCAGGACGAGCAAGCAGCGCCCCTACAACCGCGAGCCAAGGCGCGGACGCGGCGCGCAAGGCGGTGCACGCGCACATCGACGCAAACCTGCCAAAGCACATCGAGAAAATTCAGGAGTACCTGCGGCAGCCTTCCATCAGCGCGGAGGGCACCGGCATTACCGAGTGCGCGGAGATGACCCGCCGCTATCTGGCGGAAGCGGGCTGTCAAGAGGCCGAGCTGATTCCCTCGAAGGGCCATCCCGGTGTGTGGGGCTGGCTCGACGCGGGTGCGAAGAAGACGCTGGTCATTTACTGGATGTACGACGTGCAACCGGTGAACCCCGAGGAGTGGAAGACGCCGCCGTTCGAAGCGCAGTTGGTGGCTGAGCCGCGCTGGGGCGCGAAGGGCCGCATCATCCGCGCGCGCGGCGCGATCAACACCAAGGGGCCGGAGCGGGCGTTCCTGAACGCGGTGGAGTCGATCCGCGCGGCCAACGGCAAGCTGCCGGTGAACCTGATGTTCCTGTGCGAGGGCGAGGAGGAGATGTCGAGCCCGCACATGCCGGACTTCGTCGAGAAGTACAAGAGCCGGCTGCTGAAGGCCGATGGCGTTATGTTTCCGATGTGCAGCCAAGGTCCGGACGGGCGGGCGACGCTGTACCTGGGTAACAAGGGCATCGTGTACATGGAACTGGAGTCGCACGGCGGCCCGCAGGGCGGCCCAACCAAGGCAGAAATTCACTCCAGCCTGAAGGCGGCGGTGGATTCGCCGGTGTGGCGGCTGGTGCAGGCGCTGGCGTCGTTCACTGATGCGACGGGCAACAAGATCAAGATCGCCGGGCTGGGGGACAAGATCCGCAAGCCCACCGCGCGCGAAGAAGAGCTGGTGGCGGCGCTGCTAAGGGAATTGAAGGGCCCTGAGCAGATGAAGGCTTTTGGCCTCGAGCGGTGGATTGACGGCGTGGACTATCCCGCGTCGGTGCGGCGGCTGCTGTTTGACACCACCTGCAATATTGACGGCATGTGGGCAGGCTATACCGGGCCGGGCGGCAAGACCATCCTGCCGCACAAGGCTAACGCCAAGCTCGATTTTCGGCTGGTGCCGAATCAGCAGGCGGCGGACGTGGTGCCGCTGGTGCGCAAGCATCTCGACGCGCACGGATTCAGCGACATCAAGATTAACTGGCACAATGGCTACGATCCCTCGCAGACCGATCCCGACAGCTCGTTGGTGAAGGCAGCGCAAGCCACTTACGCCGACTATGGCGTGAAGACCATCACGTGGCCGCGGATTGCCGGCAGCGCGCCGTTCCATCTGTTCACGCGCGATCTGAAGCTGCCGCTGGCGATTTTCGGCCTCGGCCACGGCAGTGGCGCGCACAGCGTGGACGAGTATCTGGTGATTGATGCTGACGCGCCGATCAAAGGGTTGGCCGACGTGGAAAAAGGCTACGCCGATTTCCTGTTCCACTTCGCGGGCTAGAGCCTTTGGAAACGCAGATGAACACGGGCTAAGGGCCGGCGGAAGCGCCCGCCGATTTCAGAACGGCAATCAGTTGGTTCGCAACGCCCGCTGCCCGGGGATGGGCGCTGGTCATGATCAGCGGAAGAACGGCCGTTTCCTTTCCGTAGAAGCGTGCGGTGGCATTGACGTGGGCCCCTGCGCCGATCAGCGCGTGCGCCACCTCGGGCGCATTGTACGGAGTCACCTGGCGATGAAACTCAACGCCGTTGGCCCCCAGGTAATGGACCAACGTAGCGTGGTGCGCGAAAGAGGACCGCGCGCTAACGAGCCTCGGCTCCTCCCGCAGAAGGCTGTGCAGTTCCTGTAAGTCGCCCTGAACTGTGGCTTGCACGGCACGCTCGAAAGCCCGGTCCGGCAGACCGGGGGCGGCACGCATGAGCTCCGGCCACGATTCCCAACCGTGCTCGCGGGCAATGGCCAAGCGCGCATCGTCGAGAGCCAGCGGGCGAAGGAGGATTTGCTCGTCGTCTTCCCGCGCCGCACCCGGCAGCCAATTGCGAATCTGAAACACGGCGCGCGGATCGCGCTTCCCGTGGGCTTCGTGAAGCCGCAACGCCATGGCCGCGAGGGTCTCGACAAGGGGCCGTGACAGAAAGGCCTCACCCAGAAAATCCTGATGAAGCTCGATAGCCTGCTGAATGTGGAGGTGAATGTAAAACCCGGGGTTCAATTCGGCGCGCCGTGAGTCTCGTGGCGAATCAGGTGGACGGCCTGAATGCGGGTGGTGACGACTTCGTTGCCGAATTCGAGGAACAGGCCGGGCGCGGCGATGAGGCCGGTGTGAATCACGCGGCCGCCCCAGGTGCAGCCGTTGATGCCGGTGTTGGAGGGCGATTCGCCGTGGCGGTCGAACCAGCCGCCGGAAACGCGGTACTGCCCTTCGCCCATCACCCAGATGGTGTAAGTGGAGTTCTTGGTCTTGACGAGCACGCGGTCGCCCATGCGCAGGTCGCGCTTGTGCACTGCTTCGCGGGGATAGGCGTAATCCACCAGCGTGCGCAAGTCCATCGGGCCGCCGAAGTGGTTCGTCTTGTCGGGATCGTGCACTCTGGCTTCCTTGGGTTGCCTAGTCTAGCATCCCTGGGCGGCGCAAGGGAACGAATTCCCAAGCCGTCAACCCTCACCTAATAAGATGAGGCCAAGACGGGGCTCGTTGCAAGCCCTATCGTGGAACCTTGCTTCCCCTACTAACGTAATCACTTACAGGCCGGTCAAAATGGCGGGGGTGTGACCTATGGAAACGGTCAGGCGGGATATTCTATTTGCTTTTCGCGGGCTGCGGCAGAGCCCGGGATTTACGCTGGTGGTGGTGCTGACGCTGGCGTTGGGCATCGGCGCGAATGGTGCCATCTTCAGCGTCGTTAATTCTGTGCTGTTCCAGCCACTGCCGTATCAGGATCCCGAGCAAATCGTGCGCGTGTATGCCACGCACCGCGTGCGCGGGTGGGACCACATCAATGTTTCGTATCCAGACCTGATGGATTTCAAGCAGCAGAGCCAGCTCCTGCAGGGGCTGGCCGGATTTACGCGCACCGGCGTGAACTTCTCAGGCCAGGGCGAGCCGGAGCGGCTGGAAGCCGCGTTGATGACGCCCGGGCTGTTCGAGCTGATGAAGCTGCCGCCGGTGCTGGGCCGCAGCATCACCGCTGAGGAGGCGGAGCAGCGGCGCGACGTCGCGGTGATCACCGAGAAACTGTGGAAGCGACGCTTCGGCGGGCGGCAGGATCTGATTGGCCAGACCGTCATCCTGAATGGGCGCGACTTCACCGTAATCGGCGTGGTGCCGGACATCCCGCGGCTGCCGGAAGTGTGGATTCCGCTGTCGCCCAGCGGCGCCACGCTTTCGCGCAGCAATCGCTTCCTGAGTGTGGTGGGACGGATGAAGGCAGGTGTGACTTTGCGGTCGCTGCAGACCGAGCTGGAAGGCATCGCCGCCAACCTGGAAACCGGCTACCCGGAGACAAACAAGAATTACGGTCTGCAGTTGGAGTCGCTGAAGAGCGCGCTGGTGGATACCGAAGACCGCGTGCTGTTCGGCGTGCTGCTGGGATTCGTCACGCTGGTGCTGGCCATCGGCTGCGCCAATGTGGCCAACCTGATGCTGGCGCGCGCGGGCCTGCGGCAGCGGGAGATGGCTATGCGCGCCACGCTGGGCGCATCGCGGCGGAGGCTGTTGCGGCTGCTGCTCACCGAATCGCTGGTGCTGGCGTCGATCGGCGGCATCCTTGGCCTGGCACTGGGTTACGCAGGCTTGCAGGCTCTACTGGGAGCGTTGCCGCCGTTTGTCCCGCGGCTGGAAGAAATGCGCATGGACGGATGGGCGCTGGCTTACACCGCCGGCGTCACGCTGCTGGCCGGGCTGCTGTTCGGCCTGGCGCCCGCGCTGCAGCTGTCACGGCCCAACCTGAGCGAGGCGCTCAAGCTGGGCGGCAGCTCCGGCGCGCCCAGCCGCAAGCGGCTGCGCAGTATGCTGGCCGTCTCACAAGTGGCTCTGGCGCTGGGCCTGCTGATCTGCTCGGGGCTGTTTCTGCAATCGTTCCTGAAGATGGCGACTGTGGACCTGGGCTTCCGCACGGAGAACGTGCTGACGTTCCAGGTCACGCTGCCGCAGGCCCGCTATGCCGGCGACGAGCGCGTCGCGCTCGTCTATCAGCAGATCGTCGATCGCGTGAAGGCGTTGCCGGGCGTGGAAAATGTGGGGCTCACCTCGCGGCTGCCCATGGGACGCGGGGGACTGTGGCGCGGGTACATTCGCGATGGCGACCCGGCGCCGCATCGCGATGAAACTCCATCGGCGCGCTATCAAGCGGTGACTCCGGACTACTTGCGCGCGCTCGGCGTGCGCCTGCTGGCGGGGCGTCAGTTTGAGCCGCGCGACGAAGCCGAAGAGCCGAAGGTGGCCATCATTAACCAGAAGATGGCGGAGCGGCTGTGGCCGAATGAAAATGCCGTGGGCAAGCGCATTCGGATCCACACCGACGAAGATTGCCCGCGCGAGGTGGTGGGCGTGGTGGGCAACATGCTCCACGACGTGGAAGATAGCCCCGTGCCGCAAGTGTTTGTGCCGCACCGGCAGACGACGTGGTTCACCATGACCGTGGTGGCGCGCACGCAGGGCGATCCCTACGCGCTGCGCACGCAGGCGCAAGCGGCCATTCAGCAGCTCGACAGCAACCTGCCGATTTACGACGTGATTGCTATGTCCGATGTGGTGGCCCGCGAGGTGCTGGGCTTCCGCGTACTCGCGATGCTCACCGGCACGCTGGGCAGCGTGGCGCTGGGGCTGGCGATGATGGGCATCTACGGCGTGGTGGCGTACACGGTGCGGCAGCGCACGCGGGAAATCGGAGTGCGAGTGGCGCTGGGCGCGCAGCGGCGCGACATCCTGGCGATGATCCTGCGGCAGGGCGCGTTGCTGGCGGGCGTCGGCATTGTGGTCGGGCTGGGGATTGGCGCAGCGGTGAATCAGTTGCTTGCCAGCACGTTCGAAGAACTGGTGGCGATGAGTCCGGCCTTGTGGCTGGCCGCGGCCGCCGCACTCTTTGCGATTGCGCTGGTGGCGACTTACGTGCCCGCGTTGCGCGCCACTCGCGTGGACGCGATGGAAGCGCTGCGCTACGAGTAGCGGCGCGGAAAATTATTCGGTGCGCAAGGCGGTTACCGGGTCAACGCGCGTGGCCCGGCGCGCCGGCACGTAGCAGGCCAGCAACACCAGCGTCGTGAGGACTGCGAGAATCGCGGCGTAGGTGGCTGGGTCCACCGGCGAGATGCCGAACAGCATGCTGGTCAGCCAGCGGGATACGCTGACCGACACCACCACGCCGAGCGCCAGCCCGGCGATGGCCAGCAGCGCCCCTTCGCGCAGCACCATGCCGAAGATGTGGCCCGGCGCCGCGCCCAGCGCCAGGCGGATTCCGAACTCGCCCGACCGCCGGCTCACCGAAAACGCCAGTACGCCGTAAATCCCCAGCGAAGCCAGCACCACGGCCAGCGTGGCGAACAGCCCGCTGAGCACGGAGGCAAAGCGCGTCGGCTTGGCCTCGTTGGCCACGACTTCTTCGAGCGTGCGAATCTTGTAAAGCACCAAGCTCGGATCGATTTCGCGGATGGCCTGGCGCAAGCTGGCCGTGGCCGCGGCGGGGTCGCCGGCGGTTCTTACCACGAGGCTGATGTTGGGCCGCGGATACTGGTGCAGCGAAAAGTAAGTGTCGCGCGGGTTGGCATTCGGAAAGAGCTGGCCCTGATGCTTCACGTCGGCGGCCACACCGACCACGGTGTACCACTCCGGGCGGGTAGTGCGGCGGAAGCGCTTTCCAACAGCGATCTCACCCGGCCAGAAGTGATTGGCCAGCGACTGGCTGATGACGGCGACGGAGTCAGTGCCCAATTGATCGGCCCCGCTGATGTCGCGGCCATGCAGGATGGCGATACCCGCATGCCCCAGCGCGCCGGGACTGACCGCCTTGTAGCGCACGATGACGCGAGCCACCGATGGGTCGGCGGTCTCGCCCTCCTTGACCGCGGCGGTGAACAGCACATTCTCGCCCGGCGGGTCAGGCTGCCACACATCTGCGGTTTTGACGCCGGGCACCGCGGCGAGCCGTTCGAGGGCTTGCCGCACCAGCGTGTGTTTGGCCTCGGCGGAGGCGTAGCGCTCGCCCTGCATGTCGAAGCTGAAGGTCAACCGCTGGCTGGTTTGGAAACCAGGATCGGCGCCGCTGAGATTGCCCAGCGTGCGCGCCAGCAGCGCGGCGGCCACCAGCAGCACCACGGTCAGCGCGATTTCACCAACGATGAGCGCCTTGCGCGCCAGCAGCGAGCCGAGGCTGCCGGCGGAACCGCGCGCGGCGGCCAGGTCTTCGAGCAACGCGGCGCGAGTTCCCTGCCACGCCGGCAGCAAATTGAAAAGCAGGCTGACGAAAACGGTTACCGCCAGGCTCACCGAGAAGACGAGGAGATCGACGCGCACCGGCGCAAAATCCGGCAGGCGAATTGGGTTGAGCGCCAGCAGCGCCTCCAACGAGAACGCCGCCAGCAAGATTCCCAGCAGGCCGCCGGCGACGGCCAAGAGCAGGCCTTCGATCAGCAGTTGACGGACAATACTTCGGCGCGCCGCGCCCAGCGCCAGGCGGATGGCAATTTCGCGGCGGCGGGCCAGCGCGCGAACGGTGAACAGGTTGGCCACGTTGGCGCAGACAATCAGCAGCAGCAACCCCGCGCCAGCCACCAGCAGGAGAACGGCTTTTTCCACGTCGGCAAAGAAGAGTTCGCGCAGCGGAACCAGGATGGCGCCGGTTTCCTTGTTGGTAGCGGGATACTGCGCTTCCAGGCGGCGGGCGATTTCCATGATTTGGTCGCCGGCCTGCTGCACGCTGACGCCGTTCTTAAGCCTGCCGATCACGGCGAGGAAGCGTGTGTTGCGCCCTTCGAGCACGCTGCTGAGGCCAGGGGGAGGATCCAGGTAATTGGGCCAGCGCGTAAGCGGCAGCCAGACGTCGGTGCGGAAGCCAAAGGACTGCGCGATGGGGTCGTGGAAATCAGCGGGCATGACGCCGATCACCGTATGAGCGCGGCCGCCCAGCCGGATGGCTTGCCCGAGAGTGGCAGGGTCGCCGCCGAAGTGGGTTTGCCACACCGCGTAGCTGAGGATGACTACCGGCTCGCCCATCGGCGGGCGATCTTCGTCGGGGCGGAAGGAGCGCCCGATGTGCGTGCGCGCGCCCAGCAGCGGAAAGAAGGAGGCATCAACCAGGTTGGTGCGCAACTGGTAGGGCTCGTCCTGGCGCACCATGGTGACGGTGATGTAAGTGGCGGTAGCGGTGAGCGACTCGAACACATCGCTCTGCGCGCGCCAGTCGGTGTAGTCAGGATAGGAGCTGAGCAGACGCGGCAAACTGCCCTTGGGATAGTGCGTGTAGACCAAGTAGAGGCGGTCAGGGTCTGGAAAAGGCAGCGGGCGAACGTAAGCGACGTTGGCCACGCTCAGGATACTGGTGTTAGCAGCCACGCCCAGCGCCAGCGTAAGAATCACCACCACGGAAAATCCCGGCCGCTCGCGTAGCTTGCGCAAGCTGTAACGCAAATCCAGCAGCCAGTCGCCCATCGCTCACCCCCTGTGGCAGTGAACCTTCAGGGTCGAGCGCGGCAGGGCTGCAAAGAAGCTCCAATTTGGAGCGAATCAGGAAGCACCCGAACCAAATTGGCGGGTGAAGCTAGATGTAGCAGGGGCGTTTGACGCATGGCGGGTTACCAATCGAGTCGTTGAATTCCCGGCACAATGTCGAAATGCCGGTCGCGGCTCAGCAGCGGCAGCGGAAAGAGCGTTCGTGTCCAAAATCAAGCGCCGGGCTCCGGTGTCCACATTCAGGCATCAACCTCCCCGAACGCCTGCTCAATGAGTTTGTTCATCCGTCGCGTCTCTTTGCGCAGACCTTTCACCTTGCCCACATGCTTCATCCAGGGCTTTCCGCCGGATGCGGAAGCGGCTTTCAGTTTGTCCTCGACCGCTTCGGTGACAAATTGCCGCAAGGGAATACCCTTCTCAGCGGCTCGCGATTTGGCGCGGCGAAAAACGGCGTCCGGAATCTCCAAAGTTGTCTTCATGGATATGAAGTCCCATATTTATGGGAGTGAGTCAACACCGATGGTTGGAGGTGAAGCTAGATGCGGAACTGGCGTTCGACGTCGAAGACGCCGGGGAGCTTGCGCAGATTGGCGAGCAGGCGCTCGAGCTGGCGGCGGTCGGTGATTTCCAGCGCCACTTCGATGCGCGCGTGCAGCTTTTCGCTGGAGGTGGCCAGCGCGCGGATGTTGCACTTGGCCTCGCTGATGGCCGCGGTGATCTGCGCCAGCATGCCGGTGCGGTCTTCCGCGCGGATCACCAGCCGCACGGGGAACATGGCTTCCTGCGACCCGGTCCATTCCACCGAAATGCGTCGCCCGGACTGATACAGCAACTTCTGCACGTTGGGACAATCCTTGTTGTGCACAGCCACGCCGCGGCCGCGCGTGATGTAACCGACGATTTCGTCGCCGCGAATCGGATTGCAGCACTTGGCGCGGTAGGCCATCAGGTCGTCGTGGCCGCGCACTAGCACGGCGGCGTCGCGGATGCCCAGCGCGCGCTTGACCGCCTTCATCAGTTTGGGCTGCGGCTCGGCCGGCTTCTCGATGAGCGGCTCGCCGGTGGCCTTGGCCAGAATCTGCCGCGCCGACCATTTGCCGAAGCCCAGCCCCGCGTAAAGGTCCTCCGCGCCGGCTACGCCGTATTCAGCGGACACTTTCTTCCAGGCATCGTCGGGAACTTTTTTCAGACTGATGCCGAAACTGCGTGCCTCCTGCTCGATCAACCGGCGGCCCATTTCGGTGGCCTGCTTCTGCTCTTCGACGTTGAGCCAGTGGCGGATTTTGCTGCGCGCGCGCGAGGTGCACACGAAGCTCAACCAGTCACGGCTGGGGCCGTGGCCCTTGGAGGTGAGTATTTCCACCACGTCGCCATTGGCCAGCGTGTGGCGCAGGGGGACAATCTGGCCGTTGACCTTGGCGCCGGTGCACAGGTGCCCGACTTCGGTGTGAATCCAGTAGGCGAAATCCACGGGCGTGGCGCCTCGCGGCAGCACGATCACTTTGCCTTTGGGCGTGAAGGTGTAAACCTCTTCCGGATACAGGTCCACTTTGAGCGTGGAGAGGAACTCGCTCGGTTCCTCCATCTCGCGCACCCACTCGATGAGTTGCCGCATCCACTGGATGCGCTGGTCCTGGTCGTCGCCGGAATCCTTGCCGGATTTGTACTTCCAGTGCGCGGCCACGCCTTGCTCGGCCACACGGTGCATTTCCTGGGTGCGGAATTGCACTTCAAGCGGCTGGCCGCGGTGAATCACTGTGGTGTGCAGCGATTGATAAAGGTTCGGCCGGGCCATGGCGATGTAGTCCTTAAAACGCCCAGGCACCGGCCGCCAGATCTGGTGCACCACGCCGAGGGCGGCGTAGCAGTTCTTGACCGTATCGGTGATGACGCGCACCGCCAGCAGGTCATAGATCTGATCGAGCGTACGCTGGCCTTTTTCCTGCTTCTGATGAATGGAGTAGAGCCGCTTGACGCGGCCTTCCACTTCCGCGGGGACTCCGGCTTCGACCAGCTTCTTGCGGATGGCGTCCTGCACTTCGGCAAGGAACTTTTCGTGCGCGCGGCTTTTGGAGGCGACGTATTTCTGCAACTCGAGGAAGGCGGGCATTTCCAGGTAACTGAAGGCGAGATCTTCCAGTTCGCCGCGGATGCGGCCCATGCCGAGGCGGTGGGCGATGGGGGCATAGATATCCATGGTCTCGCGGGCGATGCGCTGCTGCTTTTCCGGCGGCAGGAAGCGCAGGGTGCGCATGTTGTGCAGGCGGTCGGCGAGCTTCACCAGCACCACGCGGACGTCGTCCACCATGGCCAGCAGCATCTTGCGGACATTCTCAGCCTGGTGCGCCTCGGAGCTCAGGAACTCCAGCCTGCTGATCTTGGTGGCGCCTTCCACCAGGCGGGCCACGTCGGCGCCGAATTCGGGAGCGATGCGCTCGAGCGGGATCTTGGTGTCTTCCACCACGTCGTGCAGCAAGGCAGCGCACAAGGTGGTGACGTCCAGCTTCATGTCCGCCAGGATGTGCGCGACCTCGATGGGATGGGAGAGAAACGGCTCGCCCGACTGGCGAAGCTGCGTGGAATGCTGCTCGGCGGCGAAGTTGAAAGCGCCCTGCAGCAGCGCGGTGTCGTCGCCGGGACGGTTGGCCCGCACCTTGGCCAGCAACTCGGCAAAGCGCGATTCGAGTGCGCGCTTGGCCGACCGGCTCAGCAGCGGCAATCCCGACGTGCTCATCCCTCTATTGTAGGGCTACCCGGCCTGCATGGAGCAATGAAAAGCCCCGAGGCGGAGCCTCGGGGCTGGAAACACGTGTTTGGGCGCTGGTTGTGACTAATGCGTCTGGATACCGCCGCCGGCAGCCTTCTCCAGCTCCTTCTGCTTGATGACCTTGTATTTTTCGACGAAGTTGTCGGCCTGGGTCAGCAGCTCCTCGCGCTCGGTGGGTGTGCCAGCCAAGTCGGCTTTCTGGCGAAAGAGCAGGTTGAGGTACGCATAGGCGGAGGCGTAATCCGGTTTGTGCATGATGGCCTTGTTGAGGTTTTCGATTCCCTCTTCAATCAAAGCTGCGTTCTTTTGCGCAAAGTCCTCGCGAAGCTTGTCCGGCATGGGCTCGTCGCCCTTGATGGGGCGGCGGGCGTTCTTGTTGTACTCAGCGCGCAAGGCATCGTTGGAACGGTAAGCAATCGTCCAGTTGATGAAACCGATCCAATAGTACGGGTCCGGATCGTCGGACTTCAGCGCGATATGCTTCTTGTGGAAGGTCTTGGACTCCTCAAACAGCTCCGGCTTGAACGGGTTGCCGGCCATGTTGCTGAGGATGGAGCCCAGCCCGTCAATGGCGCTCAGGTTGTTGGCGTCCTTTTCCAGCACGTCCTTGAATTCCTTGACAGCGGCTTCGGCATGGCGGGTGTTTTCTTCCGAGGGCGCGCCGGGGATATATTGCGAGGCGTAAGCGGTGGCCAAATAAAGGCGCGCGTTCAACAACTCGGGATCCAGCTCCTTAGCTTGCTTGAAGAGCTCGACGGCGTCTTCCATGCGGCCCGCCTTGTAGGCGTTCACGCCCTTATTGAGCTTGTCGCGAGCCGAGAGCTTGTTACAGCCAGCCGTGCTCAAGGCCAGCGCCGCCACGGCCAGAATTAGGATGTGGGTGCGCTTGATCCGTTCCATCCCCATGTCTCCTTGGTTCGATTGCGTGCTCGAGACAATTCTACCACCTGGGCGGGTTACTCGCCCGCTTCCACCTTGGCGGTCATCAACCCGACCTTCTCGATGCCGGACTGGCGCATGATGTCGATGGCCCGCGCGACGTATTGGAACTCGACGTTATCGTCGCCCTTGACGAAAGCGATGCGCTCGGCGCGCGTCTTGAAGATCTCGTCGAGGCGTGTGCCCAGCGTAGCCCAGGTGCTGTCTTCCTGGTTGATCTTGAGCGAGCCGTTCGCGAGGACCTGCACCACAACGGTTTTGGCCTGAAGATCGGGATCGGCCTGCGCGCCCGGCGGGGGCGGCTGCGGAACCAGCGCCTCCAGGCCTTTCGGGGTCAGCGGCGTGATCACCATGAAGATGATGAGCAGCACCAGCAGCACGTCAATCAGCGGAACGACGTTCATTTCCGCCATGACTCCGCCCTTTTTTCCAACTGCCATTCCCATAGCAAACTCCTTCTTGGTGCGGCGGGTCTAGCTCAACTTCCGCCTTCCGGGGCGGCGGCGCCGCCCCTGGTGTCTCTGGTTTTTTCGGTCAGCAGGCCGAGGTTGTCGACGCCGGCGGCGCGAACTTCATCCACCACGCTGACCACCGATCCGTAACGGGCGCGCATGTCGGACTTGACGAAGACGGTCTTATCGAGCCGATTGGCGATCAAGTCTTTCACCTTGATGGTGATTTCCGCCTGGCTGATTTTTTCCGTGCCCAGGTAGATACCGCCGTCCCGCATCACAGCGATGAGGATGGCGTCGTCTTTATCGGCATCGGGGAGATCCTTGGGATTCTCCACGGGAGCCAAGTCGACGTTCATGCCCTTCTGCAACATGGGCGTGACCACCATGAAAATAATCAGCAGCACCAGCATGATGTCGGCCATCGGGATCACGTTGATTTCCGACATCACGGGCGGGGCTTTGGGTTTGAATCCCATCGTCGTGCTCCTTCGGCAAACTTACTTGCGGCCGCCGCGGCGCGTGATGAAGTAGTTGATCAACTCCATTGAAGAGTTGTCCATCTCCACATCGAAGGCTTCCACTTTGTTGGTGAAGATATTAAAGGCCCACACGGCAGGGATGGCCACCAGCAGCCCCAGACCGGTCGCTACCAGCGCCTCGGAAATGCCGCCGGCCACCGAGCTCAAACCGGCCGACTTCTGCGTGGCGATGCCTTTGAACGAGTTGATGATGCCGACTACGGTGCCGAACAGGCCGACGAACGGGGCGGTCGAGCCGATGGTGGCGAGGCCGGAGAGGCCGCGCTTCAACTCGGCGTGCACAATGGCCACGGAGCGCTCGAGGCCGCGCTTGGCAGCTTCGATGACTTCTTCCTCGTTTACCTGCCCCGAGGCGGACTGAAACTCCGCCAGACCGGTGGCCACCACCTTGGCGATGTGGCTCTTCTTGTTGCGCTCGGCAATCGAGATGGCCTCATCCAGCTTGCCTTCGCGCAGCGCGCCCGCCACCTGCTGCACGAATACGCGCGACTGCTTGCGCGCCGCGCTGTACATCAGCACGCGGTCAATCATCACGCCCAGCGACCACGCGGACATGATCAGGAGGATGATAACGACGCCCTTCACCAGGACGCCCATCTGATGCCACATCTCCATCAAGTCGAACCCGACGGCGGCTCCCTCCTGCAACAGCAAGAACCCTAAGGTATACAGTTGACCCAGCATGTCTGTAGTTCCTCCTCCAAGCTTGACGCCTACCGTCGGCCCCGGCTGTTCAGCGCGAGCCCGCCGTTGCCCCTGCCTGTCCTGGCGGCCAATGGCCGTTGGAGGCGAGGGGTGTACCGCTACGTGCTCAGTGTGAAGATCACATCGACCGTGGTTGAAACCTCAACCGGCTCTCCGTTCAGCAGTGTGGGCTGGTAACGCCACTGCCGCACCGCGTCCAGCGCAGACTGCACCAGAAGCGGATGCCCGGAAACAACTTCGAGAGACTGGATGGTGCCGTCCTTGGCGATAACCGCCTGCAAGCGCACGGTGCCCTGAATGCGCGCCTGGCGCGCCAGTGGCGGATACACCGGCTGTGGCCGCGCAATCAAGCGGGCTTGCTGCACGTTGCCGCCGACCACGATCCGCTTGGGGGTCTCCTTGGGCGGAGGCGGTGCGCCACCCACGACGCCACCCAAGATGCCTCCTAGAACGCCGCCGGCCTGACCACCCGGCACGCCGCCGGGCACGCCGCCGGTGACGCCCACCGAGCTGACTTCCGGTGGCAGCGCTTCTTCCTTGATCAGGGTCACTTGCTTGGGAATCGCCGTCGGGGCGCGGAGTACGCCCTGGTTCATCAGCCGCTTTACCGGCTGCACGCGCACCACCGGAGTGGCAGCGGGCGGCGGAGGAGGCGGCGGGGGCGGGGGCGGCGCCACCAGTAAGGTGGCAAACGCGGCCTTGGGCAGCGCTTCGGTGTAAATCAGCGGAATCAGGATGAGGATCACCAGGATGACGGTCTGGATGATGGCCGAGACCACCACCGTCCAGCGCTGGTTGGTTCTCTTCGGTTTAACACTCGATTCCAGAAGTTCGTCAAACATTGTTGCCTACCTCCTCCCCGCAGCGGCCAAGGTGCGGGTTTCTTGCGCTTGGTCTTGACGGGCGCGCGACGAAGGGCCGGATGCTGCCTTGGCCCCAACTCCTCGCGAATGCTTCCAGTTGTCCCAAGCCACGACTAGGGCTGCGGCAATGCCTACGCTGGAGTACGTTCCTACCATAATTCCTACCACTAACGCAAAGGCGAAAGGACGCAGAACCTCGCCGCCAAACAGGAACAGGATCAGGACGGTCAGAAAGGTGAGACCGCTGGTGAGTGCGGTGCGCGCCAAAGTCTGGTTGATGGATTTGTTGGCCACCACGCCCAGCGGCTCGCGGCGGGAGACGCGAAGATTCTCGCGCATGCGATCGAAAATCACGATGGTGTCGTTCATCGAGTAGCCCACCAGCGTCAACAAAGCGGCAATCACGGTGAGAGAGATCTCGTAGTTGAATACCGCGAACAACCCCAGCGTAATCACCACGTCGTGCACCACGGCCAACGCTGCCGCGGTACCGTACACCCACTCAAAGCGAAACGCAATATAGACCAGCATGCCAAGCACGGCGTACACCGTGGCCCAGAACGCCTGCGAACGAAGCTGCGCACCCACGCGTGGACCGATGCTCTCCGTCTTGCGTACCGCGAACGAACCGGGGTAGTAGGCTTCCTTCACCGTGCTCACGACGGCGGGGTTCGCGTCCGGCACCTCACTCAACTCGTCCAGATTGGTCACCAGCCCGTTGCGGTCTTCGTCTCGGAACTCCACAATCGCTGCCGCCAGTTGCCGGTAACGATCGGCAGAGGCCGGGCCAAGAACCAGCGGGTCACGCCGGGTGAGCACTTCGGCCAATGCGACAGGATTGACAGCGTTGAAGTCCTGCTTGCCGGGCTCGGCCGTATTGGCAACGACGCCGGCCAGCACTTCCAAGATCAGAGTCTTGCCGCGGTCCAGCGCTTCGTCGTCATCGCCCTGCTGTTCGAGCTGGATCAGCACCACGCTATCAGCCGGCGGACCATAACGCTGAATGATGCTGTCGCCACGCCCCCTCTGCGCCAACCCGCCGCGGATTGTGTCGAGCGGCGGAGACTGCGCAAAGCGCACATACAGCAGCGTGCCTCCCTTAAAATCAATCCCGTACAGCGGCCCGCCGTCCTGATAAAGGGCCACACCGCCCAGAATCAGAAGGAGCACCGACCCGGCAACGAAGTACTTCGTCTTGCCGAGCCAATCGATGTTGACGTTCTGAAAGATCTGCATCTTGAACGAACCCTTCTCGACCCTAAGATTAGACACCAGCGGGCGCGGCCAGGTTCCCGGACCGGCCGTCGCCTAAATGCTCAACGCCGCCCCCCGCTGCATCCGCGAAAGGTACCAATGGAACATCGCTCGCGATACGTAAACGGCTGTAAACAGGTTGGCAAGCAAGCCGATGGTCAGCGTTACCGCAAAGCCCTGCACCGGCCCGGTGCCGAACATGAACAGGAAGATGCACGAGACCACGGTGGTCACGTGGGTATCAACAATGGTCAGAAAAGCGCGGTCGAACCCGGTCTCCACCGCCGACGCATTGGCCTTGCCCGCGCGCAGCTCCTCACGAATGCGCTCGAAAATCAGCACATTGGAATCAACGCCCATGCCGATCGTCAGAATCACTCCTGCAATTCCCGGCAGCGTCAGCGCGGCGCCGAAATACGCCAGGCAGGCCAGCAGAATCACCAAGTTGAGGACCAGCGCCACGTTGGCATTGATCCCCGCCCGCCGGTACCAGAACAACATGAAGACCATCACCATGATCAGGCTCACCACTGATGCGGTGAACCCTTTGCGAATGGAATCGGCACCCAGCGACGGCCCCACCGTGCCCTCTTGCAGGTAGCGAATCGAGGCCGGCAGCGACCCGGCGCGCAACACCAGCGCCAAGTTGGTGGCCTCTTGCTTGCCGAAATTTCCTTCGATCAGCCCAGAGTCGCTGATCCGGCCGTTAATCACTGGAGCGCTGTTCACCTGGCGGTCGAGCACAATCGCCATGCGCTGCCCGATGTTGGTCTCGGTGAAGCGCCCAAAGTCTGCGGCGCGTTGCGTGGCCACCGTAAAGTTCACATCGAAGCGTCCCGGAACGCCCTTCGAGCTGGGCCCGGGCGACGCCGTGCGCAAGTCGCGGCCGGTGAGGCCGGGCACGCGGTCGAGCAGGAACCATACTTCTTGTTGGGTTGTTTGCCCGACAGCGGCGGAGGCCGACGCTTTGCCGGGTACGCACTCGGTGCCCGGCGGCAGGATGCCGCCGTGCGCCGCAAGACAGTCAGCTTCCGAGCTGTATTCGCGGTCGCCGCGCACCAGCCGGAATTCCAGCAAGCCGCCGGCCTTGATGATGCCCTTCACTTGATCGGGGTCGCCCACGCCCGGCAACTGCACCAGGATTTCGTTTTCGCCGCGCCCGTGCTCGGTGACCGTCGCTTCCGAAAGCCCCAACGCGTTCACGCGCCGGTCAATGGTCTCCACCGCCTGGCGCAGCGTTTCAGTGCGAATGCGCGCCACTTCCGACGGGCGCATGGTCAGCGCAAAGCTGTTGGCCTCACCCGCCGCGGTGGTCACTTCCCAGGTCGGCCCGAAGGTCTGCGCCACCAGATCGCGGAATCCCGAACCCTGTCCTTCGCCCACGCTGCGCACCACAAAGCGCGTATCGTCCAGCTTCTCAATGCTGCCGTAGCTGATCTGCTGGTCGCGCAGGCGGGTGGCCAGCTGATTGCGCACCTGGTCGTTGGTCAGGCTGACCGCCTCGTCCACCATCACCTGCAGGATCATGTGCGTGCCGCCGCGCAGGTCCAGCCCCAGCTTGATGCGCTGGCCAAAGTTGGACTTCACCTGCGCCCACGACGTGGGAACCTCCGGCCGCCCGACCAGACCGAAAACGCAGGCCAGCACCACAGCCAGAATGAAAACGAGTTTCCACTTCAGGTTGGGATTCATGTGGGTTCAGGTCTCTTTCGGCTCGGCCAGGGCAGCGACGGCGTTGCGCGCCACCTTGATTTTCACCTGTTCGGCAATGCGGAGTTGCACGGTGTCGCCATCGAGGCCGACGATGGTGCCGTAGATGCCGCCGTTGGTGATGACTTTGTCGCCGGATTGCAGCGCGGCCAGCATCTCGTTGACCTTTTTCTGCCGCCGCTGCGCCGGCAGGATCAGCAGCACATAGAAGATGACCATAATGAACACCAGCGGCAGCAACGCCATCAGGCCGTTGCCTTGCGCTTGCGCCACCATCTGAATGTCAGCTACTGGGTTCACCGTTTTCGCGTCTATCCCCAGGTTAAGACGAATCAGCCAGGTTCACTAAACTTGCCGGGTTCTTTCGGGTATGCCCGCGACGCGGGAGCCCTTTGGGTCACCCGCTCCTTTGGGTTTCAGGACCAACTCGCCAGACTAGCTCTTGCAGCCCAGTGAGGAATCCAGCCACATCCCCAAATGGGATAGGTTCGCGGATTTCGGCGTTTCTGTCAAGCGGAATGGGTACCTCCACCGGTGAGCGCGGCGCGCCACTCGGCAGCGAATTGCGCCAGCCGCCCGGCGGCGATGGCTTCGCGGATGCGGCGCATCAGGGCGAGGTAGAAGTGCAGGTTGTGGATCGTATTCAGGATCGCGCCGAGCATCTCGTTGGACGCAAACAGGTGCCGCAGGTACGCCCGCGAATACCGGGTGCAAACCATGCAGTTGCAGTTGGCGTCCACCGGGCCTTCGTCAGCAGCATACGGCGCGTTCTTGATGGCCAGCCGGCCGGCGCTGGTAAACAGCAGCCCGTTGCGTGCGTTGCGCGTGGGCAGCACGCAGTCCATCATGTCGACGCCGCGCATCACGTAGTCAGGGATATCTTCCGGGTAGCCGACGCCCATCAGATAGCGGGGCTTCTCCGCCGGCAGCCGCGCTGTGGTGGCTTCGGTCATCTCGCAGGTCAGCGCATGCGGCTCGCCCACCGCCAAGCCGCCGACGGCGTAGCCGGGCAGGTCGAGCTCGACCAATTGGTCAGCGTTCTCGCGGCGGAGGTCAGCGTAGCCTCCGCCCTGCACGATGCCGAACAGCGCTTGCCGTTGCGCATCGGCGTGCTGGTCAAAATGCTGCTTGCAGCGCCGCGCCCAAGCCAGGCTGCGGACCGCCGCCTCGCGCGCTCGTTCGCGCTCGGCCGGGTATTCGATGCACTCGTCGAGCACCATCATGATGTCCGAGCCCAACGCCATCTGGATTTCCACCGCGCGCTCCGGCGAAAGGAAGTGTTCGCTGCCGTCGAGATGCGACCGGAAAGTGACGCCGTCGTCGTTGATTTTGCGCAACTCGGCCAGCGAAAACACCTGGAAGCCGCCGGAATCGGTGAGAATCGCGCGCGGCCACGCCATGAACTTGTGCAGGCCGCCCAACCGTGCGACGAGCTCGTGCCCCGGCCGCAGATATAGATGATAGGTATTGCCCAGCAGGATTTGGCAGTCGAGTGCCTCGAGTTGCTGCTGGGTGACGCCCTTCACCGATGCCGCCGTGCCCACCGGCATGAATACCGGCGTATCGATCACGCCGTGCGGCGTGTGCAAACGGCCCAGCCGCGCGCCGGTCGGATCGCGCGCCAGCACCTCGAAGCGGATGCCCATCCGCAGGAGTGTACAGTACGAGATGAGTCGCTGCTTAACGGCTCATCACGAAAAGGCTGCCGCCAAGCCCGCCTTGAGCATCACCCACACCAACCAAACTCCAATAAGGATGCCCAACGCCTTGCCGGTGGTGAGCTTCCTCGGGTTGATGGCGGCGAAGCCGACCGCCAGCAGAAATAAGGTCCAGAACCAGAAAAGTTCAAACGAGCTGGCCACGGAAGCCAGCCAGCGCGGCGCCCCCTCACCCAGGAAACCTGCGGCGCTGCTGACCAACATGGTCTCCGGGTCCACTTCGCCGCGCTCCTTCAGAAACAGGACCAGGATCAGCACCGGGCTCGATATCAGGCTGGTCATCGACGCGTGGGTCGCGATCGACCACGCCTGCTTGAAGCGCACGTTGAGGCCCGCGAGCAGATTGAATGAGCCCCAGTACACCAGCCCCATGATCAAGGGAAACACCACGCCACCCAGCAACCCGATCACGTAAGCAAAGGGCGGCGAAAACCCGGACTGCATTCGCGCGGCCTGATTGATCTGGTCGGCCGACATGTTGGCCGCCCGGGGGCTCATCTCAATCTGTTGGCGGATGTACGCGTACCAATCGATCCGCTGGTTCATCATGTAGGCCACGCCCAGGCCCAGGACGGTCATGATAAGAATCGGAACCAGCACGGTCGGCTTGCGCACGATATCTGCGAAGGTCTCTTTGGGGCTGAACAGCACGCCGGTGACGCGACCCAGCGCGCTGATTTTCTGCTCTTCACCGCCAGGCACAGTAGCAGTTGTGGACACGCTCATCCCTCCACCACAGAAGTGGCTCTGGCTGATACTACGCCCACGGGCTCGCTTTTGTTACACGGGAATTTCGGGGACGGCAGCGAGCAACGCCTGCGTGTATTCGTGCTGCGGCGCGCGCAGCACCTGCTCCGCCGCGCCGAGTTCCACCAGGCGGCCGGCGCGCATCACTGCCACTCGCGTCGCCAGTTGCGCCACCACCGGCAGCGAGTGCGAAATCAGCAGGTAGGTGAGCCCGAATTGCTGTTGCAGCGCGCGCAGCAACTCGAGAATCTGCGCGCCGACGCTGACGTCGAGCGCCGACACCGGTTCATCGGCCACCACCAGCGACGGCCGCAGCACCAGCGCGCGCGCAATCCCGACGCGCTGCCGCTGCCCGCCGGAAAATTCGTGCGGATAGCGCCGCAGCGCGTCTACGCCCAATCCCACAGCCGCCAGCGTCTCGATTACGCGGCCGCGGCGCGATGCGCGGGGCAGACCCGGCTCGTGAATTTCCAGCGGCTCGCCGACAATCGCTTCCACGCGCATGCGCGGGTTGAGCGAGGAGAACGGATCCTGAAAGACGATCTGTAAGTGCTGGCGCAGCTCGCACAGCTCTGCGCCGCGGGCGGCCAGCCAGTCGCGCCCGCGAAACAGAATCTTACCCGCGTCGGGCTCGATGAGCCGCAGCAGTAGCCGCGCCAGGGTGGTCTTGCCGCAGCCAGACTCGCCCACCAGCGCCAGCGTCTCGCCCGCATGGAGCTCGAAGCAAACGTCGTCCACGGCGACACGCGCGGGCGGAAACGTCTTGCGCAAGTTGGCGACGGTGAGCAGCGTTTCGCTCATTTTTTCTCCGCCACCAGCAGCAGCGAGGTCTGGACGAATTCGATGTCACCATCGGGCAGCGGGCTGGCGTGGAAGCGCGACACGTCACCGGCCATGTACTTCTCCATTAGCGCGCGCGTGGCGGCGTAAGCGGCGTCGCCAGGCTTCCAGCCGGCAATTTGCATCCAGTCGTTGAACTGGCGAGTACGCTCGTCCGCGGCGCTTGCGAGCACGCGCAGTCCAGCGCGTTCGGCCAGCGTGCGCAGCCCGGCGGCGAAGAAGGTGGTCTCATGCGACGCGTCG
>Ga0187893_10004001_pt1 | contig 28796 bp, 14 predicted proteins | sample MA1701074metaG_FD_139574 | JGI IMG/M metagenome (GOLD analysis project Ga0187893, IMG submission 139574) | White microbial mat communities from a basaltic lava cave in the Kipuka Kanohina Cave System on the Island of Hawaii, USA - MA170107-4 metaG ...
ATTGAGTCTTCAGATTTCCGCAGGGCTTGTTTCAATCCGCCAGCTCCGATCAAGGCTCTTCGTTCTACCTTGATCACGCGATCGTTCCTACGCGTCTTGATCACCTGGCCGTAGACACACGCTCGTAGTGTCCAAATATTCAACCTTTTTGAACCGCAGCGGGATAGAGATTCTGCTCGACGGGCAGATGGGGCGTGTCAGCACAGATTGTCGGCGTGCTACGCTGACCTGATGCGCATGACGTTGGATCCACTTCGACTGCTACCTCGCTGGCTACCTGAACCAACAGCAACCACAAAAAGCGCAACAACGGCGAGGTTCGTTACGACAGACCACTGATGGTGACGATACCCGACGAAGATGCAATAGCAGCGCAGCAACTCGAGGTGATCTTCGTTCCATCGCGCCTGACAAATCGTTCGGCGGCTAAGATACGGCGAACCCTTTCGGATCGTGAGATTCAGTAGTTCGACAAACGACGTGTTGAGTTTCACTGAATCTTCGGAGTCCTGAAGCGCCCGTTCCGGCAAGGGTAAATACGGAACCTCGGCGCTGAAATTCGGACGTGCCGTTAGGACGCCGGCTATTGCAGGCTGGTCTGACCCGATGGCGGCTGACGCCAAGAAAGAATCCGTGTGGTTGCCCTGCCGAATGCCTCTTGCGGCTTAGCAACACGTGATGACGGAAGCACCCAGTTCCCTGCTAGGGGAATCCCACTGGCTGCCTAGCAACAGTTGATGCCCCAAGCACCCGCGTGACCTCTAGGCACCCTGCGGCCATAACTCCTTCAATGCGGTCATCAGGTTCTCTCGGCCGTTGTCAGGTTTGCCGGCCTTCGGTCTCCGTTCAGAATCAAGACCATGTCGTCTCGGGTCTTTTCAAGATGGCTTCGCAAAGCTTCCTTTGCCTGATCGCAGTCACCTTCTTTGAAGGCCTCTAGAATTTTGAGATGTTCGTGGTGTGATGCGAGAGCTCGGTCAAAAGCCCTTCCCCAGTAGACTCTAATAATCCGGATGTTCAGAGCGAGCAAGCCATACAAGTTGTTCACTACCGGATTCTTGATAGCATCAACTATCACATCGTGAAATTTTCTGTCGTGCTGAAAAAAGGTGGCATAGTCGAAATTTTCCGCGGGGGGAACGAATAGGGAATCGCAGTGATGGATTGATTCCTCTGCCCTTTCTATGGCCTTCGGAGCTTTACATATCTGCTCACAACACCAGAGTTCAATCATCATCCTGGCGCCAAAGATATCTCGGACTTCTTGGGCGTCTGGTAATTCCCTCACGAACGTTCCTCTATTCGGATAGATCCTTATTAACCCAGCAATGCTCAGTCGATTAAAAGCTTCCTTGATGGGAGTCCGGCTAACGTTCAGAATCTTCGCTAATTCAAAAATATCAAGTCTTTCTCCCGGGCAAAGTTGGCCGTGAAGAATGGCCTCTTTTAAGAGCTCATAAACCTTTTCAGAAAGACTTACATTTTCGAGTTGGAGTTCTTGAGCATTCAGTGGCATGTGACTCCTAAAGGGTTCTAAGCCCCACAATCACGCCAAATGAAGTGAGCGTCCAGTATTCTACACAAAAAGGGTAGGACGTGGAAAAATATTGACATTCCACATGCAACGTGTAACATGTTGGTAAATCGAAAAAGACGGGTGGAAACGAACGTGAAGAGTTAACCTTTTGCATTCGTAGCCTGGTGCAAGAGGTAAGGAGAGGCAGATGCGTAAGGATAGTTCTTCAAAGAGATTCCTCTGGGTTAGCTTGACACTGATGTTGTTACCACTTATGCAAGCCACCGAGATAACTGTCGGCCAGACCGCCTTCGGTACAATTGTTGGCACGGTGACCGACCCCTCACAAGCCGCAATCCCCGATGCGGCGGTTACTATCACGAATCAGCAGACCGGCGTCGCTCGCCGTGCGGTTACAGATCAGTACGGGAATTATACGATTCCCTCGCTCTTACCTGGTTCTTATTCAGTGAAGGTGGAGCACACTGGGTTTCGGGTTGTTGAGGTGAATGGAGTTCAACTAGAGGTTACTCGCACTGTCCGCGTCGACATAGCGATGCAGTTAGGGGCAGAGACTCAAACCCTTGAAGTGACTGCTGAAGCCCAGCAGCTCGATACGGCCTCCGGAACCATTGGTACAGTCGTGAACAATATGAGCGTCGAGGCCTTGCCTCTGAACGGAAGAAGCTTCACGAACCTGATTCAATTGGTGCCCGGTGCTGTACCGAGGGGCAAGCTCTTTGCGATATCCGGTGGAAATAATTTCAGTGTGAGCGGTAACAGTCCGGACGTGAACAACTTCACGCTCGACGGGATGCAAAACAACGATCTTTTCTTCAAGGCATTTGCCAGTCAACCGTCCATCGACGCCATCCAGGAATTCAGGGTTCAGACAAACATAACTTCCGCTGAGTACGGCCAGGGCGCAGCAGCCAATGTGAACGTCGCGCTCAAGTCGGGAACCAATGAACTCCATGGGTCAGTCTTTGAGTTCCTGCGCAACGACAAGTTTGATGCCAACGACTTTTTTAGAAATTACTTCGCCACACCTCAAAATCCGGCTGTGAAGCCTGCATTTCGCCAGAACCAGTGGGGGTTGGTCGTCGGCGGTCCCGTTCACATTCCAGGCGTCTTTGACGGACGGAAGAAACTCTTCTGGTTGTTCAATTACGAAGGATTTAAGATCCGTCGGCAATCGACACTGGCGGCAACTGTGCCGACGCAGTCACAGCTAACTGGAGATCTCCGCGGTCTCCAACCTGTCTTCGATCCCGTCACCAGCCGGTTCGACCCAGCCTCTGGGCTGGTCGTCCGGGATCAGTTTAGCTGCAACGGGGTTTTGAACGTCATATGCCCCGACCGAATCAATTCCACCACGGCTGCATGGGCACGCCTCGTGTATCCGGCAGTCACCACCCCCGGAGCAGCGAATTTCATCAACACGAATCCACGTAGGTTGGATCAGTACCAGCTCAATATGCGAGCGGATTACAAGATGAGGGAGAATTTGACATTTTTTGTGCGCTATTCGCCATCGACAGCGAACGAGTCCGTCCCTCAAGCGTTGCCAACAATGGCCACGATTACGACACAGGAGTTTTCCAACGGTGTCATTAGTGCCACTTACGTCCATAGCGCCAATACCGTGATCGACGCCAAGGTTGGGTTTAACCGTACGGGTGTCCTGCAAGCGGCATCCGATCCTGGGACAGCAGCGTTTCTACAGCAGAACCCGTTGCAAGGAGTGGTGATAAAAAGTCCTTCTTATCCCTTGATGCCAGCCCTCGGGATCACCGATGGTTTCACTGGAACGTCTTCGTCAGGGACCATATCGCCGACGAATGATATCCAACATCTTTTCAAGCTCTCGAATATTCGCGGAAGACACACGCTGAACGCTGGCTACAGTGTTGATAAAATATGGGGCTTACATGACAACTTGAATGAGACGAGCTTCAGCTTTAACCGAGATGCGACGTCAGATCCTACGAATCTCGCGACCACTGGTTCGGGTCTTGCTTCTTTCTTATTAGGCTTGCCAGCTGGCGGCAATCGAAGATTGGGCGAGACGGGATTTAACCACCGATGGAACATGTACCACTTCTATGTTAATGACGACATCAAGGTGATGCCACGGTTGACCTTGAATCTCGGGTTACGCTATGAGTACACTCAATTACCCGTGGACAAGTTTGATCGGCTCTCACAGTTCGACAGGCACAGCAACCAATACCTCTTTGCTGGAAACAACCCGATCACTGGCGAGCCAGCAAATACTCGTCGGTCAATCCGAGATCCTGACTTTAACAATTTTACGCCACGTATTGGGCTGGCATACCAGCTAGATTCCAAGACCACCCTCAGAACTGGGTACGGTATTTTTTATGTTCCGAATTATCTTTGGGAGCTGCAGGCCCACCGAGGCCAATGGCCCTATGCCTTGATAGATAACATAACTGCGCTCAATAAGGGGACCACCCTTACTCCTATCAACACGATGTTTTCGCCTGCTACCTCCGTGACGCCAGGCACGCCTCCGAATGCCACTTGGTCTGGCGACCGTAGGGACAAGTTCGGCTACACCCAGCAGTGGAACCTGGGACTACAACGCCAGCTAGCTAACGATCTCCTGCTCGAGGTAAATTATGTTGCTAGTAAAGCCACTAAGATGCCGATCTTTTCCTTCCAAAATCTGCCGGTTCCGGGGCCTGGAGTTATCGGAACACCAGAGTATCCCAGACCGTATCCGAAGCAAAACTCAAACATAACTGTGGGTGAGAACAAAGCGAGTGGAAATTACCACTCGATGCAGGCCAAACTTGAAAAAAGGTTTTCTAGTGGGATGCAATTTCTCGGCTCATACTCTTGGGGACACTATATCGATGTAGGTGGGGGGGGCAACAGCACCCAGAGCTTCCCGCAGGATGAGCGAAATCTGAATGGAGACCGCGCCAGCGGCTATGCTGATTTCCGACACATTTTCACTGGGAGTTATGTATATGAACTGCCGTTCGGTACGGGCAGGAGATTTCTAGCGCAGGCTCCTTCCATTCTGAACCACCTAGCGGGCGGCTGGGCGGTAAGTGGGATAACCCAGTATCGTACTGGTGCCCCGATCAATGTCACTCTAGGTTATGACAATGTGAATAGCGGGTTTCCGTTTTTCCTGCGACCTAACAGGGTGCTGGGACAGCCCGCCAGGATATCCGTCGCTGGTGATAAGACTAGGGGCTGGTTGAACCCACAGGCGTTTGCAGCACCTGCCCAATATGTTTATGGAAACCTGGGACGCAACACCGAGAGGGGACCTGGGTTTGGAAATTGGGACCTTATTCTTTTCAAGAACTTTGCCTTGCATGGAGAGAGGATGAAGCTTCAATTCCGCACGGAGTTCTTCAACGCCTTTAACAACGTAAATCTGGGAAACCCCAGTGCCAGTGCCCCGACAATCGATCCTAACTTCGGCCGAATTCTTGGCACGCAAAACGCGGCCCGTCAAATCCAGTTTGCATTGAAGTTCCTTTTCTAACTTACTCCAAGGGCGCCGAGTTCTGGTAGCCAGAACTCGGCGCTTTCTTTGGAGGCCCACCTTATCGGTCGGGATCATAACCTGCCGTGCTCAGCAGGAAGCTCGAACTTACACGACACAGATCTGCAGACCTGACTCAGACACTTCCCAAGCTTCTATCATGTCAAGGGCTTCTCTCATCTTACTCAGTTCTATTGTCCCATTCTTAGTCCTATATCCGGCGGTAGTTTCTGCGGACCAGCTGAAACTAAGCGGTCGGGACTGGTTCCTCCATGAAGGAACTGCGAATCTGTCTGTGGCAGACGTAAGAAGCACAGGGTGGATTCCGGCGCGTGTGCCAGGAAGTGTCCAATCCGATCTTGAAGCCGCCCATCTTCTCAAGCCGCTCTGGTACGGGACGGGTGATTCTCGTCTTGAAGACGTCCCACGCAAAGACTGGTGGTACCGCCTGGATTTCGCCCTGCCCCGAGGATCGGAGGGCAAACGTGCGCGCATTGTCTTTGACGGCGTCGATTTTGAATGTGAGGTATGGCTCAACGGACAATGGCTCGGGAATCATGCCGGGCAATTTGGCCGCTTCGGATTCGAAGCATCCCATGTTCTAAAGCGGGGGCATTTGAACCAACTGGCCGTCAGAGTCAAACGAGCGCCAGAAGACACTCTTCGCGACTTGGCGGCATCCAGTCGCGCCAAGAGTGCCTTCGGAACCGATGATTGGTTTCTTTTTGGCTATGTGCGGATGCGCGAGCTGCTGAAGGATCCAAGAAGTGCCACCAGTTTTGGTTGGGATTGGGCACCCAATCTCTTCAACCTGGGGATCTGGAGAGACGTTCGCGTCGAGCTCACCGGGCCCGCTAGGATTGAGTGGGTTCAGATCCAAACACCGCTCTCGAATGACTACGGTAAAGCAGTACTCAAGTTACGTCTCGAAGTCGATAGTCTGTCGCGCTTAGACGCTCGCACGACTTTTCGCATTCGCGGGCACCGCTCCAGTAGGGAAGCTACTACGCGAAGCTCCATAGCAATCGGCGCAAACGTTGTAGAAGCGGAAATGACTCTAGATAAACCTCAACTCTGGTGGCCGAATGGCCACGGTAGCCAGCCCTCGTATGAACTCGAGACCCGAGTTGAAGACACGCGGTCCGGTGTCTTGCTCGACTCCAAGACCACCCGCTTCGGAGTGCGCGAAATCCGCTGGGGACAGGTCGAGGGTGCGCCTGAGGATTTCATCAATCCCTATCGCTTAGTCGTCAATGGCCGCACCGTGCGCATGATGGGATGTGGCATGCTTGCCGCCGACGTCCTCTACGGCAGAATGGGTGATCGGGTTCATCGCCTGGTCCATCTGGCGAAAGTTCTGGGCATCAATACGCTCCGGATGAACGGTGCCGGGATCGTCCTTCCGGATGAATTCTACACGCTTGCGGACGAACTTGGGATCATGGTCTCTCAGGAATTTCCGCTGGGGAATACCTGGCCCGAGACTGACCCGGTTTTTCTCGAAAACCTGGAATCAACGGCGCGAGATATCATCAGACAACTGCGTAACCACCCCTCGATCATCGAGTGGGGTGGGGGTAACGAAATGCCTTGGGAACAAGGAACCGACCACCCCGCCCTCCACCTTCTGGAAAGGGTTTCAGCGCGCGAAGACTCGTCAAGGATTTTCCGAGCAACAGATCCAATGCAGGGTAGCAAGCATTCGCCCTGGGACTACGAGCCTCGCTCACACTACATTCACTACAACAACATACTTCCCTTCGTTCCTATCCCTTCAAAGGAGTTGCGGGCCAACACCATGTTCGCGATGCGCTATGGCGAGTTTGGGACAAGCGGACCGGCGAATCTCGAGTTGTTCCAACGGGAAATCCCTCCTGCCTCCCAGTGGCCACTCAAGCCTGATGATCCCGTGCTGATACGCAAGCATGTGCTGCAGGCCGTCGATAATGCAACGTGGTGGATGAAGCCCCAGACGATTCAGCAACTGTTCGGGCCGGCAGACGGAATAGAAACAATGATTCCCGCTGGACAATTCCTTGCGGCAGAAGGTCTCAGGTACGCGTTCGACGAATTGCGGCGGAAAGGTGAGCGCATCGGGGGAATGATCAGTTGGGACTACACGGAGCCATGGCCGAACGGTGCGGGGAGCTACGTGGTCGATTATGACGGGAGACCGCTGATGAACTTTGCCTTGTTGCAACAGGCTCTTGCTCCAATCAGCCTCTCGCTTCGCTACCGCTCCATTCTTTATGACCCATACGTGGGTGTGGAAGCTAGCCTGTTCCTAACCAGTGACTCCCCAAACAACATTGAGGGCGTGAGATGGCGTTGGATCGCTCGCGACCGACACGGCCAAATCATCGACAAAGACAACGGCACGGTTGCGATCAAGCCTCTTGAGGTCGTACCCCTCGGGGACCTCAAGCTCAGACCTCGTAGCGAAACCGCACTTGGACCCGTGTTTGTCGAACTTCATTTGACCGACGCTGTCGGACGACTTCTGGCTGAGCGCGTCCACGTCTTCGGTGCTGATAACGAATACGTCTGGCCTTTCGATGGTCTGCTGCGCAATCGTGTCCAGGACTCCGATGACTCGACACTATTATCCTCTGAACGCCGCCCTACGCGGGTGCTCTGGATTCAGGACCACCACTCCGCCGAGTATGAAAATCTTGCCTGGGGTCTTCGACGATATGGCATTCGATCGACGCACATCGCTGCCACTCGTCAAGACTTTGAGAAGGCAGCTCCGGATGCGGCTACCCTCGTCGGCAATTACGATGTCGTCTGGCTGGGTGGCGGTGACGAGGGCAAATCGGAAACCTTGGCCAGCCGCTTGGGCACGAAGAGCCTTGCTGTGCTGGAGGAAGCCGTACGAACCGGAATCGGACTTGGGGTTGAAGGGGGTGGGGCTGGGTATCCCGCTGCCGGGCTTTCAAATACGCCCATATCAGAGCTCCTCCCAGTCAACATCATTCCCCGCTCTTTCGACATGCACCGTTGGTTTGCGAAGCCCGTTACGCCGCAACCGGCCCATCCTATCGTTTCAGGCAGGTTCATGGAAACATTCCCGGGTGTTGACGGTTACAACTTATTAATGCCGAAATCGACAGGCGAAGTAATTCTTCAGACGCTGGGGGGGTACAGCTTACTTTCCTCAGCAGCCGTCGGCGAAGGGCGCGTGGTCGCTTATGCTTCTGAACTTTTTGGCAACTGGGCCGAGTCTTTTAGGACATGGTCGGGGCACCCTATCTTTGTAGCTCGAGTGTTGACTTGGCTCTCAGGAGATGTTGAGAGAACTGCCGCCATCGATTTGCCAACCTCGCAGAACCGATTAGTGCGCCCGGTGAAGCGCACCACGCTGCTGGTATCCCCACGCCCTGTACGGATTGAAGGAGATACTGAAACTCTGGAGATCGAACTCCAAAACACGGGCTCAATGACTGCTCTTTTTTGCGAGCCGCACCCAATGCTCGACTACAGGACGGACATCACAGTTCTGAACAACCACGCCTTTGTTCCCCCTGGAGAGACTCGAACAGTCACGATTTACGCGCCTTTCAAGTCGGCGGGTGGACTAACGCTGGCCCAGACTGGCTGGCGAATTTCGTGCTGGAATACCGATGATGTTGTTCTGTCACCAAACGGAGAAGTGCTCCTGTCACTCGGTCGTAGGGACCGAATGTCGAGGGAATATGGGAACTCGAATTCGAAGCAGATCCTTCAACTTGACGGCCAGCAGCCGAACACTTCCCTGCTGCCTTGGCTGCTGGCCGGTCCGCAAGGAAGACAGCCGAACGCACCCTTGGCTCAGACGGTGCGTTTTGTATTCGAGATCTCGGCGCAGCAGGCAGGGGTTGCCTCTCGCTTGAGAATTCACACTAGCGACCAGGACCCTTTGCATGGCCCGCGAATTGCGCTTTCGGCAAATGGCAAGCGATTCTCTCAACCTTTGAATCCTGGATTGGGAGTACAACATTCGGACCGCGCCCATCTGGCGTTCCCGGCCACCGCTCAGTTCCATCTTCCTCTGGGGACGTTGAACTCAGGTAGGAATGTTCTTGAGGTTTCCGTGGCCAATGAAGGATGGTTTTCGTGGGATGCGCTGGACCTAGTAGTCTTTTCTGAAGACAATAAGACAGCCTTTTCGGAACGAAGCTTTGCGCTGCATGTCAGAGCTTTAGCGCGTAGCGACCAAAGCATCACCAAGCCCTAGCCCGAGTTTCGAGAATTGCGGTGCAGCAGATCTAAGGCTCTAGTTATGACGCAAATCCGTCAGCTTGTTCTATGTGCAGCTTTGTCGATAACAAGAGAATTACTGTCTCCTACGATTCTTGGGGCACAAGCTCGCATCGACTTCGCCAGCGACGTGGCCCCTATCTTGAGGCGGTGCCAGGCGTGTCACGGCCAGGGCCAACAGTTGAGCGGACTGCGCCTCGACAGCAGAAAAAATGCCTTGCAGGGCGGGTCTTCCGGACCGTCGGTCATACCAGGTAACGGTCAGCAAAGCCTGCTTATCCAGATGGTGAGTGGTCAAAAGCCAGGTCGGATCATGCCACCGGTCGGAGAGCCACTCACTTCAGACCAAGTTCGACTGTTGAAAGACTGGATCGATCAAGGTGCAGAATGGCACGAAGATCCCGTCACCTATGGTGAAGAGGCGACCAAGCATTGGGCTTACCGCAAGCCAATGCGGCCGGTGCCTTCCCAGGTGAAGAACAGCAGCTGGGTAAAGAATCCAATTGACAATTTCGTTCTGGATCGCCTCGAAAGGGAGAGACTAACCCCGGCACCTGAGGCCGCCAAAGAAACTCTAGTCCGACGGCTAAGTCTGGATCTCATCGGTCTTCCGCCTCCGCTCGATTTGGTAAATCAGTTCGTCGCAGACAAGAGTTCAAGCGCTTATGAGCGACTCGTCGATCGCTTGCTGGCTTCTCCTCATTTTGGAGAACATTGGGCGCAACAGTGGTTGGACTTGGCCCGTTATGCCGACACGAGCGGCTACGAGAGTGACGAACCACGAACGGCGTGGGCTTGGCGCGACTGGGTTATCGACGCTTTCAACCATAACCTTCCTTTTGACCAATTCACCACCGAGCAGATTGCGGGTGATCTTCTGCCCAGTGCGACTGAAAATCAGCTTGTTGCCACCGGTTTTCACCGGAACACCCTGATTAATGACGAAGCGGGCTCTAAGGAAGATGAATTTTATGATGCAGCGGTTAAAGACCGAGTCGACACGACGGGAACTGTGTGGTTAGGCTCTACACTCGGGTGCGCGCAGTGTCACAACCACAAGTATGATCCCTTCACCCAACGCGACTATTACAGACTCTACGCCATCTTCAACAATACGGCGGAGAGTGGCATCAAACTGAATGAGCACATTGGTATCTTCAAGGGCGATCGAACCGAACTGAGCCGCCAGGTGGGTGAAGTGCGCCGATTGAGGAGAATACTGGACACGCAGACCCCCGAACTGGCTGCCGCGCAGAAAACATGGGAGGCAGAAATTGTGCCCAGACTGCCAGCCTTCGAGAGTTCCTGGCAACCTCTGGCACCATCGGGCCTGAAGTCTTCAGGGGGTGCTGACCTCAACGTCCAGCCGGACGGATCAATTCTCGCCCTTGGAACGAATCCAGACAATGACACTTACGAACTGGAGATCCACACCCCTCTGAAGAGTGTCACTGGGTTTCGCGTTGAAGCCCTTCCGAGAGAGGGTTTCACGGTTGGAGGCCCCGGCCGAGGGGAAAAGGACCGTTTTTCCCTCACCAGCTTCGAGGTCGAGGCTTGGACCAGAGAGCAACTGGAGCGACAGGTTTGGCTTCAAGAGAATACTCTGGCATGGGGACCTTGGTACGAGATCGGTCCCTTTCGCACGCTTTCCAGAGAAGAGGCCTTCTCAAAACCATTCGAGCCAGAGACCAACTATGATCTTCTGGAAGTTTATGAGAATGGCAATCTCGCTTGGAGCAAGCGTGTCGGATGGAGAGATGGAGTGATTCAGCCGCTAGGGGGCGAGAATTGCGCACGGTATCTCTACCGATCCATCACAGTTCGCGAGGCGATGACCTGTTGGGCTTCCGTCGGCACGAACAAAGGCTTACAGGTATGGCTGAATAAAAAGAAGGTCCTGTCCAACGACCCTACCAGAGAAATCGCTCGGGATCAGGAGTGGCTGAAGCTGGATTTCAAGCGTGGCAAGAATGAAATTCTGGTTAAGCTAACCAACGACTCGGGCAAGTTTGGATTCTATTTTCAACCGTATGTCGGTACCGAAAGAGAGGCCCGTGTTCTTCTGGCGTCTGGCGTTGCGGAGAGCGGGGACGCCCGTCAGGATCTCGCTGAGTTGCTGGGTGGGAAGCCTGATGCTACCTGGTCCAACCTCGACTACGTCAGTGATGGCAGAGAGGCTTCCCAAGCTGTGTTTCAGACGCGAGCGCCTCTTGTCCTCGATGGAAAGACAGTCCTGAAGATCCGTCTGAAACACGACTCCCCTCAAAAGCAACATAACTTAGGACACTTCAAGCTGTGGGCTACGTCACTGAAAACCTCGTCGCTGGCGGACTTAGTTGCTGTTCCGAAGAAGATTCGAAGCATTCTAAGGGTATCTCCAGCTCAACGCTCTGAAACGCACGCGCAAGACTTGGCTACCTATTATCGATCTATCGCGCCGGCGCTCAATACCGCGAGACAGGAGCATCAAAGGCTCGCCAGGCAACTGGAAGATTTCCGGGAAAGACATTCCACAACCGCTCTGGTCATGCGCGAATTACCGAAAGCTAGGCAGACCCGAATTCAGAATCGTGGCAATTTTCTTAGCCTGGGCGAAGTCGTCCCTCCTGGAACGCCCGAGATTCTCTTCCGCATCGAGGGTGAGAAGGAAATCAATAGGTTGACCTTTGCGCGGTGGCTGATTGACAAACAGAACCCGCTAACATCACGTGTCAGAGTAAACCAGATCTGGGGAAATATTTTCGGGCGCGGGCTGGTCCCCACACCGGAAGATTTCGGATTGCAAGGAGAACCTCCCAGCCATCCTGAGCTGCTGGATTGGCTGGCTACGGAGTACATGAGCCTAGAGTGGAATACCAAGGCGTTCGTCAGACTGATTGTCACCTCTGCGGCCTACCGTCAGGCGTCGACTGTCACGCCGGACAAGTTGCAAAGGGATCCCAACAACCAACTGCTCTCCCGAGGCGCTAGATACCGTGTTCGAGGAGAGACGGTTCGCGACATTGCTCTGTCGGTTGGGGGCCTCTTGAGCCCGAAAGTCGGCGGCCCGAGTGTTTTTCCTCCTCAACCCCCCTCCGTGCTCGACGATCACTTTATCGAGGGAGGCTTCAAAATTTGGCCAGAAAGCAAGGGAGTCGACCGTCACCGAAGAGGTCTGTACACCTTCTATAAGCGCACGACTCCGTATCCGACCTTCGTTGCATTCGACGCGCCAGATCGAACGGTCTGCACGGTAAAGAGATCTCGCTCCAACACTCCGCTGCAAGCGCTGACCACCCTGAATGACGCGGTCTTTGTGGAAGCAGCGGGCGGCTTGGCGCGACGGGTCGTGACAGAGGCTCGAGGTAGCAACCGCGAACGGCTCCGTTATGCCTTCCAAGCGGCACTTTCCAGAGTGCCCACCGAACAAGAAACAAGTCATCTTCTGGACATGCTGGAGAGGGTTACGAAGAAATACAAGGCAGATATCGGTGAGGCACGGAAGACAGTCTCTGCCGCTCGAGTAAATCCGCCTTCGCGATTGGACGCGACCGAACTGGCGCCATGGATTGTGGTCGCAAACGTTCTGCTAAATCTAGATGAGACCATTACTCGGGAGTGACGTGCCATGGATACCAATAAGGAATCAATACAGCAAATCACGAGACGTCATCTCTTGTTTGGCACTGGACTCAGCCTTGGCTCAATTGCCCTGGCATCTTTGCTTGATAACAAGCTGTTGGCAACTGAAGAGGCACACCGCTCAGCTCCCCTATTTTCCAAACTCCCTCATTTCACACCCAAGGCGAAGAGTGTCATTTTTCTAAATATGGCGGGCGCGCCTTCCCAGCTCGATCTGTTTGACTGGAAACCTAAGCTAAAGGAGCTTGGTGGAACCAATGTCCCTAAGGAACTGATCGAAGGCGAACGCTTCGCTTTCCTAACCGGCACGCCCCGACTATTGGGTTCGGTCTTCAACTTCGACCGTCACGGTCAGACTGGTACCTGGATTTCTGAGTTGCTCCCGCACTTGCGCGAGGTCGTCGACGAAACCAGTTTTATCTACTCACTGACTACAGACCAGTTCAACCACGTTCCTGCCGAGTTGATGATGTTCACAGGCTCTCCAAGGGCAGGCCGTCCCTCGATGGGTTCGTGGGTCACCTATGGCCTTGGAAGTGAGTCCCAGGATCTCCCCGGGTTCGTGGTGCTAGTTTCGGACCGGGGCGCTCGTTGTGGCTCCGCGTGTCACGGCAGCGGCTTCTTGCCAACAGTGTATCAAGGGGTACCGTTTCGGTCTGGGAAGGATCCGGTGTTATCGCTTTCGAATCCGGACGGCATGAGTCGTGAGATACGGCGTGACTCGCTGGACGCGATCAAGAAACTCAATCAGACCAATCTGGAGAGTGAAGGCGATCCGGAAATCGAAACACGGATTGCCGCCTACGAGATGGCCTATAAGATGCAGACCAGCGTTCCCGAACTGATGGACATTTCGCGGGAGCCAAGGCGTGTTCATGAGATGTATGGAACGGAGCCGGGCAAGAAGTCTTTCGGCAACAACTGTCTCCTAGCCCGACGTCTAGTTGAACGCGGCGTTCGCTTTGTGCAGGTAAGCCACGGGGAATGGGATCATCACGGAGGAACGCGGGTCAATCTTCCACGGCATCTCCCAGAACGATGCAAAGAAGTAGACCGTGCCTCGGCTGCGCTTGTGAAAGATCTTAAGGAGCGCGGGCTCTTGAATCAGACTCTAGTCATATGGGGTGGTGAATTTGGTCGGACCCCAATGCTTCAAGGAGAGCCAAACGACCCCCTTGTGGGACGAGATCATCATCGAACATTCACAATGTGGCTTGCCGGGGGTGGCTTGAAACGAGGAGTGCACTTCGGTGCAACGGATGACCTAGGGTACAAGGCGGTGCATGATCCCGTCACGCCCCACGACCTACAAGCAACACTTCTGCATCTGCTCGGGTTGGACCACACGAGGCTGACTTATCGCTTCCAAGGCCGCGAGTTCCGCCTCACCGACGTGCATGGCCAAGTCCTTCAACAACTGATCGCTTGAAGTGGAGGACCAAAGGGAGGTCGGCCAGGCGCCAACTTGCCAACGGGTAACCGATAGTTTCTAGTCCATGTACCCCTCTTTGACTTTTTTGCTTTGTTCATTTCGTGGAGACAACGAACCGAATGCACTTTAGAAGAAAGACGTTTGGCCGGGATTTCCTCATTATCTTGGCTCTCCTACAAATCTTGCTCGTTCACCTCCCCGCATCTTTCAAGGGAAAGGCTCCGACAAACAAACATCGCGATTGGAAAGCATACGGCGGAGGCTTGGACAATATTCATTATTCTACCTTGGATCAGATTACGCGTAACAATGTCCGGAAGCTCGAAGTTGCCTGGACTTTTGACACAGGGGATGTTTTTCAAGGTTCAGAAATGCAGTGTAACCCAATCGTGGTCAATGGCGTTCTGTTTGCAACAACTCCGAAGCTCCGAGTCATCGCGTTGGACGCCGCGACAGGCAAACTCCTCTGGAGCTTCAACCCAGATGAAGGCGGTGAAGTCAAAAGGCTCAGACGGAATCGCGGGATCACCTACTGGGAAGATGGCGGAGAAGAGCGAATCTATTTTGTGGCTAAAGAGTTTCTTTATGCGCTCAACGCCCGAACAGGCCAATTGGTTTCAACTTTTGGAGATTCAGGACGAGTCGACTTAAGACAGGGACTCAATCGTGACCCGCAACTAGTAACGATTTCGGCCACCAGTCCGGGCGTTGTGTACAAAGATTTGCTCATCCTGGGGAGTATAGCGAGTGAAGACCTACCTTCGCCTCCAGGCGACATTCGCGCTTATGATATTCGCACAGGCAAGCTTCGCTGGAGCTTCCACACAATTCCGCACCCTGGAGAATTCGGCTATCAGACTTGGCCGAAAGATGCCTGGACCTACAGCGGTGGCGCCAACAACTGGTGTGGCATGAGCCTTGATGAGCAGAGAGGTCTCCTCTTTGTTCCGACCGGTTCTGCGGCCTTCGACTTTTATGGGGCAAATCGGCTCGGCGACAATCTGTTTGCCAATTGTCTCATCGCTCTCAAGGCCGAGACAGGCGAACGCGTCTGGCATTTCCAGACGGTAAAACATGATGTTTGGGACCGCGATCTTCCAGCTCCTCCGAGTCTCGTGACCGTGAAGCGAGACGGACGTTCTGTAGATGCAGTAGCCCAGATAACTAAGTCCGGCTATATTTTCCTATTCGAGCGTGAAACCGGAAAACCATTGTTTCCAATAGAGAACCATCGATTTGCGGTTTCAGACGTAGACGGAGAGGTTCTGTCGGAGACCCAACCCCTTCCTATCAAGCCTCTCCCTTTCTCCCGTCAGAGCTTTACCGAGGAGATGGTTACTACAAGAACGCCAGAAGCGCACAAAGCAGTGCTCAGCCAGTTTCGAAGAATTCGTAGCGCAGGCCAGTTTATGCCTCCCAGTCTCGAAGGGACCGTAATCTTCCCTGGCTTCGATGGGGGTGGCGAATGGGGCGGGGGCTCTTTCGATCCCGAGACGGGCTTGTTCTACGTAAACGCTAACGAAATGCCATGGATTTTGAAGCTCGTCCCTCGGCCCCCCAGGAAGAGGCGCACTAGCAGCCGGGATCTCTACCTCGGCAGTTGCGCAAGCTGCCATCGAGGAGACCTTCAAGGCAGCCCGCCCGAGTTTCCTTCTCTCGTTGGGATCGGACAGAAGCTCACCGAAGTTGAGATCAGGGCGATCATCCGCGAAGGTAGTGGGCGCATGCCAGGGTTTGCCAACCTTCCGACAGATAGCATCGAAGCGATCAGCCGCTATATCATTTCCGGCCAGGAAACTCACGTCGAGACGCCCACCAAGGATCCGCTGGCGCATTTCTTGAAGTACAGACATGACGGCTATAACAAGTTTCTAGATCCAGAAGGCTATCCTGCCGTGCAGCCGCCTTGGGGAACCCTCAACGCCATCGACTTGAACAGTGGCGAGATAGTATGGAAGATTCCGTTCGGTGAATTCCCAGAACTTGCCAAGCTGGGTATCCGGAATACCGGGAGCGAGAACTACGGCGGATCTGTCGTTACTGCTGGAGGGATTGTTTTTATCGGCGCCACGAATCACGACAAGAAATTTCACGCTTTTGACAAATCGACTGGAAAGCTTCTTTGGGAAACGACGCTTCCTGCTGCAGGAAACGCCACTCCCGCGGTGTTCGAAGTGAAGGGAAGACAGTTCGTCGTTATCGCTGCGGGAGGCGGTAAGTGGGGCTTGCCTTCAGGAGGAACCTACGTGGCCTTTGCGCTTCCGAAACACTTGATCCCGGAGAAGGAACTCTCCAAAAACTCCATCAAAGGAAAGTGATGGTGCCTACCGTCAAGTTGTAACGAACGTCGGTGCTTTGGAATCAGTTTGAAGGACTGATACAGGTCAAATTGCTAGGTTTTCGCCAAGTTGATCAGGAGACGAAAGATGAAACGCATTACACGACGTGACTTTTCTCAGAGCCTTTTGATGGTTGGTGGTTTAGCTTCTCTTTTGCGAAACACCGCTCGGGCTCAGAAGGCACCAAGCTCGATTTTCCAAGGCGTCCAGATCGGCCTTCAGAGCTACAGTTTTCGAGACCGCTCTCTTGAAGCAGCGATCAACGCCATGACTCAACTAGGTATCAACAGTTGCGAACTCTGGCAAGGACATCTGGAGCCACAAAAACTCCCAAAAGAGGAACTTCGGAAGTGGCGGCTGGATACGCCCCTGTCGTTTTTCAAAGATGCTGGACAGCAACTCCGCAAGGCCGGGATCCAGCTCAGCGCCTACTATTACGACTTGCGCAAAGAAATGACCGATCTAGAAATCGACCGTGGCTTCCTCATGACAAAAGCCTTGGGAGCCAACGCAATCACCACCTCGTCGAGTCCTAGCATGGCCAAACGTATTGATTCATTTGCCAAGCAACACAAGGTTAGGGTAGGCATGCACAACCATGCACAAGGAGGGCGAAGCGACGAATTTGGTGGCCCCAAGGATTTCGAGGAGGCCATGAACGGCAATTCTCCGTACATTTGTGTCAACCTCGACATCGGGCATTTCGTAGCAGCCGGCTTCGATCCCATTGAATACATTTCCCAGCATCATGACCGGATCGTAACGCTACACATCAAGGATCGAAAGAAAGGTTTGGGGCCCAAGTCTCCAGTGCTGAAGTTTGGAACCGGCGACACACCCATCAAGGAAGTCCTCCAATTGCTCAAAGCAAAACGGTACAAGATTCCCGCCAACATTGAGCACGAAATCGAAGGTCAACCTGCTATGGAGGGTGTTAAGGAATCGCTCGAGTACTGCAAGAAAGCCCTCGCGTAGTAAAAGTCGTCTCTCTTGGTACGTCTTGATCGGACCGCGATGCCTCCAAAAAGTTGGCTTGGCCAGCCGACTATTCAACCGAACGTTTGGCGGGTTTTTCGAGTGTCCAGCAACGTTTTTCTAAAGGCGAATGGAGCTTATTGGTGTTGAAGAAAAGGTTATTGCTGGCATTATTCTGTTTGCTTGAATCATCTCCGCAATTTCTTGTTCAAGCCCGACCGCTCCCAAGTCAGCCTGCAAGGAACTCTCCTGCCGGCCAACGACTAAATGTGCTGCTCCTCTTTAGCGACGATCAACGTGCGGATACCATTCACGCTCTCGGCAACGACTCGATAGAAACTCCTAACTTGGATGCCCTAGTCAGAAAGGGGATGGCCTTCACCCACACGTTTGTCACCGTCCCCGTCTGTACGCCGGGACGCGCCGAGTTGTTGTCCGGGACCTCAGCCTTTCGCAATGGTGTCAAATATTTCGACGACAAGCTTAGCCCGGACTTGACTCTCTTGCCCCAAACCTTCGCTCAGGCGGGTTATCTGACTTGGTTCGCGGGGAAGTGGCATAACGACGGAACTCCTGAAGCCCACGGTTTCAAGATTGCGCGACGCGTATTCCTGGGTGGCATGCGCGCCCATGAAATGACCCTGAAAGATGGGCAGCGTGATGTGACAGGCTTTAGTTCGGAGTTGTTTGCCGATGCCGTGATCGATTTTCTTTCACATACACCCAACCATCCATGGTTTGCACAAATTTCGTTCACTGCTCCCCATGACCCTCGTACCCCTCCAGGTCGCTATCAGAGCCTGTATGATCCCACCAAACTGCCGCTGCCGCTGAATTTCCTGCCAGAGCACCCGTTCGACAATGGCGAGATGACCATTCGCGACGAGCAATTGGAAAAATGGCCTCGAACTCCCGACGCCATTCGGCGACATCTAGGCGATTACTACGGCATGATTTCGAATCTGGACGAACAAGTGGGCCGGATTTTTAAGGCACTGGACTCAAGCGGACAAGCTGAGAAAACCCTAGTCATATTCGCGAGTGACAACGGGCTGGCTTTGGGCAGTCATGGCCTGATGGGAAAGATGAGCATGTATGACCACAGTGTCCGTGTTCCCTTGATCATCAGTGGCCCAGGAGTGCCGCGCGACAGGAGGACAAACGCTCTGGCCTACCTGTATGACGTCTACCCAACGCTGTGTGAACTCGTTGGAATCGTCCCACGCAAGTCTCTTGAAGGCCTCAGCCTCGCCCCGATCATGCGAGGCGAGAAAGAGTCGGTTCGGCAGGAGGTATTTGGTGCATATATGGAAGTCCAACGCATGGTACGGACCGAGCGTTGGAAGCTCATCTACTATCCATACTTACAACGGCTACAACTATTCGACTTGATGAATGACCCAAACGAAATGAGGGACCTGATGATTCCTTGGCGGTGGCTAAATACGAACTGGTACAAGCCGAGTGGCAACCTAGCTGAGCGCAACAGCGTGGTCGATCAATTGGTGTCAAAGATGACCGCATGGCAACTCTCTGTTAGGGACAGTCGTGCTGTCCTTGTCAGGCACTGATCAATCCTTCTGAGGCAGCACGCCTGCTCCAGGATTAAGGGAGCGGCGGCTTTAACCGGGGATTCAATTCTTGCGCCTTCTTGAATTCGATAGCGCTTCGCTCCCGCTGCCCGGCTCGAAGCAGAAGTAGCCCCAGGTTGAAATGTGAGTCAGCCAAGTTAGCCTCTCGCCTGATCGCTTCTTCGAGATGATCAATGCCTGACTCCAAAGAGCCCTGAGATGCCAGCATCCCTCCCAAATTGTTATAAGCCGCTGCTAAGTTCGGTTCCAACTCGATAGCCTTTCGGAATTCTGCCATCGCCTCTTCTGAATTTCCAATTCTGGCTAAGGCAACTCCCAAGTGGTTTCGCGCCTCAGCTGAATCTGGTTCCGACCGAACCGCAGACCGAAATTCCAGAACGGCCCGCTCTAGGCTCTTTGCCGCCATTGCCTCCAGCCCTTGGCTGATGTGTAGGACTGACTGGGATCGCGCGATATCTTTAGACCGGCGCGCCTCCTCCAACTTCGCATGAGCCTGTAAGGCGTCGGCTGCTGCTCCAAGGTCACCTTTCTGGTTGTACAGACGTGCGAGACTATAGTGGGCTCCAGGAAATTTCGGGGAGAGTTGAAGTGACCGTCGAAACGCCAGGATGGCACTGGCAGCGTCACCATACTTGGCAAAGGCACTACCTAAACGATAATGGAACTTGGCCTCCTGAGGCTTGAGCTCGATCGCTCTCTTGAATTCGGTAATCGACTTCTCAAACTCAGAGTTCATCATGTAGATCAACCCCAGGTTGTAGTGAGCATCGACATGATTTGGAACTAAATTGAGTGTTTTCTGGAAATGGGGAATAGCCTCCTCCCAGCGACCACTCTCTGCCAGTGTGGCTCCGAGATTGTTGTGCGCCTCCGCAAAGCTAGGGGCGAGCGAAACTGCCTTCTCAAATTCAGCGAGCGCCATTCCGCGATCCTCCTTCTTTAGAAATGCCAGCCCTAAACTAAAGTGAATTTCAGAACTGCTTGGCTGGAACTGGAGGACATAGCGGAATTGTTCAATCGCACCTTCGATCTCGTTGTCTTGCAAGAGAACTTGTCCCAACTGGATACGCGCCTCGATGTATTTTGGGTTTATTCGGACAGCCTCGCGAAATTGCGCTGAGGCTTGTTGTCGTTCATTCTGCTTTATCAGGCTCAATCCCAAGTTATAGCGTGCTTCAGCGTAATCCGGTCTAAGCTTAAGCGCCAAATGAAAGTTCCCCCGTGCCTCTTCCGGATTCCCCAAGGCTGACAGAACAACACCCAGGTTGTTCAATGCTTCTGGATAACCAGCCTTCAGATCGAGTGCGGTTCGAAAGGCAGCGGCTGCTCCTTCCCACTGAGCTTTGCTAGACAGGGCAAGACCCAATCGATAATGGTATTGAGGGATGCCAGGCTCCGATTGAATGGCTAGACGCAGCTCTTTTTCGGCCTGGTGCGAATCCCCACTCTTTAGCAACGTCAGCCCCAGGTTTGACCGAGCCTCAGCAAAGCCAGGACTCAAACGCACAGCGTGCTCAAACTGTTCTCGAGCACGAGAGAGATCGTTGATCCCGATCCACGCCAGTCCTAGGTGATTGTGAATCTCCGCAGAGTCAGGATTCGAGCGCAGGGCCGCTTCAAACGCGGCGATTGCTTGATCGAACACTCCTGACGAAAGCAGCCGGATTCCCTGCTGATGGTGCTGATTCGCCCATAACGCATTGTCGTTACTTCGAATCAAATAGGGTTGAGACACGATCAGCGTCGCGGCGAAAAACAGGGAAGCCAATCCAATGTGGGGATCGGCTAATCGCCTCTGTCGGCACATTCGAAAGCAATCACTCATTGTAAGGGTAGAGGGCATATAATTCGAGGTACCGAGCTTATCCACTCTATTTTATCACCGACTAAGTGACTGATTGGGTACTTCCGTCATCGTGTGTTGGTATCCCAACCATAACTCATCCTCGTGCTCTGACTTGAGAGCGTGTCTGGTTGCGGAAATCTGTTCGCCTTGTGATACCTCGAGACCCAGTTTCAACAGCTCACGGTGCGCCCCCAGAGTGGATTTGTAAAACTGCTGAGTTTTTTTTGGAGCCTTGGAAAAGACGTGACCCACGTCCGCTGTCCAGAGCAAATCGCTCCAGCAGTCGGAACGAACTGGATACAGAATGTTGCAGGTTATCCGGTCGTCAGGCTTTTAGCAGAAAGTTACACACTCTTCGGCTGGGGAAACTGCGAAAGGAGACTTCGGCTTTCGAACGGCTGGGCTCGCAACGGAAATGTCAGAAGCAGAGCGCACAGAACAAAACCAGTATTCATCTGTGAAATCCCCGGTTGGCTCGTGAGAACACTTGGTGCTGAGTTCTAGCAAGATTCTGAAATCAATTGCGCTCTCCAATGACCTTTCGCCGGCATCGGACGGATGATTTGCTTCAGGACTGTCCAAAGCGCATGGCAATCTTCGCGCCCTGTTTGTCGATGCTGGCTTTTATCCAAAGGGTCTTGCCATCCCATGCATAGCTGTCCGCTGCGAGGGGTCTACCGTCAAGTGTCACGCCCGCGAGATTCTTAGGAGCCTGATCGAATTCGAACACAGGATTCATCGCGTGAGCCATCGGCTTGAGCCTAATTTCGATAGAAGACGACTCAGCCACCAGCCTCAGCGCGCGGCGCTCCGGGCTGTAGGAAGGGAAATCGACACGGCCCCCGCTCACCTCAAGGGCAGGTGGTGAGGAAAAACTCTGCGCCCAGTCGAGAAGCACGCTGTCCGTCGCGTCGTTCTTCGCGATGAGCCATGTCCATCGTCTGATCATCATTTCTCGCGATCGGCCAAGCGAATCCACCATCCGCAAGGTGCTCGTCGACAGGGGCTCCGGGTTGTTTCCCAGGCTATACTGACCCTCTCCGGACAGACCCCAGGTCATGAGGCTAGTGTGCGCAGGGGTTGAGTGGATGAGTTCTCGGCTAAATGACGTATCGCGACTAAGCGGCCCGTGGCTGCCCCAGAAGGCGGGTGTGATCTTCTCTCCGCCGTCGCGGAACGGCCCGTAGACGCTCAACAAGCCTGGGATATCGTTTGGACTGAAGTAGATCGCAGCAAAGGGATCGTTTTTGTGGTCGAAGATCCGAAACATCATGGGAATCTTGCGGGGAAAGATTAACTTATCGGCGAGATCGTCGCCTGACCACTCGAGGCGCTTCTTTTCACCGTCCAGAAACAACACATCGACCTTGGGGCGCAAGACATCAAGAGGGAATGCCGCCTGGGGCGTGAACACGATGAACTCCGACAGCTCGTATCGCCAATTGGGCGCGCTGGTCAGAGTCATCACCCGCGTGCCGAACCCGTCCGGATAGAAGTAGAAATCCTCGGTCGCCTGATCGCCCCAAATTCTGAAGGGAGACTTTGTTGAATTCGTGGGCTGATAGGTCCAGCGGACGTGGACCCGGCTGGAAGTGGATTCCAGGATGCGCACGTTTCCATATCGCAATTCGTGGTCCGCTAACGGCTCAACTGAATCGGGAACCCCATCCTCCGGATGCGTCGTTTCCGCCCATTCATAACAGAAGCCCGTGTTGTGCAGACCTGCCCAGAACGGAATGTAGTTGGAACCCCGCCAGAACACGAAGCGCGAGCCATTGGGGAGAAAGACAGCAACATCCTTCAGCTTCGCGTCCCAGGCAGTGTCATAGTTGATGGAGGAACGTACTCCCGTTTGCGGATCCTTTACAGGAATCGGAGCGTCATAACGTAGCTTGGTCTCTATTGCCCCGAACGTCGGCCAGCGTGGTCGCTGCGCAACAATCATTGTTCGGATGTCCTTCTTCCATAGCTCACGATCACCGTCCATGAGTCTCACGCGCAAAGTGCTACGATCGCCTTCGACCGTGATTGGTAACCGAAGTTCCTTCGTGGCGCGCTGATTTGCCGCGAGCGGCAGGCTGCCTTGCAGCGGCATGCCGCCATCAAACCACGCTCGCAAGCGCGCCTTGGGAATGTTACGAGTCCGGGAGATTACGGCGACATCGATCACGGCCGTTTGCCCTCCCGCCAGCAACAGCCAGTCATGCGGAACTAGAATGGTCCCCAAGTCTACGGGATTGATCTGACGATCCGGACGGGCCACGGCTTCTCCCTCAATCTCCGGCCAAGCGACTGCCTGCCGTGCCAGTTCCTCGGTTGGCCCGTCGCCCGTGCATCGCGCGAAAAGTGCTACTGCCTCGGGCAACACGTTGAACTGTGCGTTCCCGAAGAACGGCGAATTCTTTCCTGTAATCTTCACCGGCTGGCGCTCTATCTCGCGACCGCTTCGATAGGCCGCGAGAAAATATTCGCGTTGCGGAGGTTTGTCGGATGTGAGTTCCACATGAGCGGCAATCGGCCCACCCACACGATTCACGCCAAATGGAGGTCTCCAAGGATGGCCCTGATCCACCCGGACCTTCACGGATGCTTTTTCGTCGCAGCCGCCTTGTTGCTGCGCCAGCAGCGCAGCTGGCATCATCATCAGGAGATACACCCACAAGCCGGTCAAGAATCGTACGACGCGCTCGCCCCCTCTTTTCATTTTATTCATGGCTCGTTCCCACCGCCACGACCTGCGGTGCTTCCGTCACCAATTGTTGCTAGGCCGCAAGACACGGCTTCATTGAGTCAAGGTCAACAGAAGGCCATCTCGGCCACTTGAAGCTTGCTCCTTGTCATCCGAGCTCGACTCTCCAGAGCACGAATCCCCGAAACGACAGGCTTTTGGCGACAGACAGGTGTGGACCTCCGAACAGCGCAACGGGACTGAGGAAAAGCATTGTCTGACGTCCACTCTTGTGACTAGGTTCTATTCCCAGTTCTAGAGGAGCAACTTACCAACCACCTGACCCGTGTGTCCGAGTCGTCGGCAGGATGCAGCGAGCCGTCGGCTTTTTTCACCAACAGCATGAACTCGGGCTCCAAGCCGGTATTCAGAGTCCATCCTCGCTGGTTCAGCCGGTTGATCTGTTGCTCCAGAATATATCGAGTGTCATAGCGATAAGGTTTTCCTCGAACCCGTCCGTTACAAACAATCCGGGCGTAGCCGGGCTGCCAGGGAATCAGAGTTAAGGTCGAGAGGTCTCCCACCGCCATAAAGTCAGGATCATGCGGCTCCTGTCCCAACCCCCAGACGGCAAAACCCGCAAAGCCGGCGCCATCATTGAGAATGTCTTCAAAATGGTTAACTGGCACTGACTTCGTTTTGGCAACCCCATGAATGTCGACAAACTGAGCAAGCACGAACTTGACTTGATTTTCTTCAAGAAACCACTTGGCTTGTTCACGAGTCATGTGTTTCTCCCTTCACTGAGTCGGCTTGCCGAGCGAGGGATACAAGGCATCGAGGCCAATAGCGTCCCCGCCGTGATCGCGAACGATCTCCAATAGTGCGTCCCAGAGATAGGACCCGTAGCTGGGATCCAGCCAGAAGCGAAACGCTGAGGTCTCTTCAGCTGGGAGCGCAAGGACCATACACGAGACGCCCGCAACGCGGGTCATGACCACGCCGTCCGAAGGTTGGCTGAAGTCAATCCCACAGGTCTCGCGCAGCACGACACTGGATCGGACTCCGGTCAATTGGAACCCAGTGTCTTGCCGCCGAACTAGATAGACGCCAAGTGGGTGAGAACTCAACTCGCGCTCGAACTCGGAGACTCTGTGACTGGCAGGGCCGTCTTCGAGAAAGACTTCCTGGCGGTCCGCTCGAATCACCAGACTGCCATCTTCAAGCGAGCAATGCCCATAGACGCGTTCCGGCACCGGAATCCTTGTCTCCGCCAGCCAAGCCAGGGTTTCGGGGCCTTTCACACTCATCTTGGGCAGACAGCTCAGGTCGCAAAGCGAGAGCTCGGTTTTCAGCCTGGCCTCACTTGCGGCGTCCTTGAACCGTAGCGGGATTTTCATAGTGTGGATCTCGGCCCAGACCGGATTCAATCCTTCCAGACAACCATGAACCGGACTGCGCCGAATGCTGCTGGACGCGTTCATGAGACCTCCTGCAGTTCGGACACCGGTCTCTGCCTAAGATTTTCCGGATCATAGAATGGCGTTCGAACCACGGTAGCCCGAATCATCTCGGCTCGATCCACTCGTATCTCGATGGAACTTCCAAGCTTCGACTGTTCGGGTTTGACGTAAGCCAGCCCGATTACGCGTCCCAGCGCGGGACTGAAGGTCACGCTGGTTACTCGTCCGGCAATCTCTCCCGAATCGATCACTAAATGGCATTCTTTGGGAATCGGCCCGGTATGAGTGTTAGGAAGGGAAAAGCCCACGAGCGTGCGAGTCAGCGGTTTCTTGCCAAGGATCGTCAGGCTCCGCTGGCCCACAAAGAACGGTTTGTCCATCTTGACTGCCCAGTTCATGCCCGTTTCAAACGGATGGGTAAGGCCATCAGTATCCTGTCCGATGATCACATGTCCCTTCTCGAGCCGCAGGATTCGCTGCGCCTCGACGCCAAACGGCTGAATGCCGAACGCTCTCCCGGCTTCTATCAGGCGATCCCAAACCCAAACTGCCGAGTTGGCGGGGACGTGAATCTCGTAGCCCGATTCGCCGACAAACCCGACTCGCAGCAACCGGGCCGGAACTTCAGCAACTTTACCCTCACGCACGCCCAGGTAGGGAAAGCTCTCTGGCGCTAGATCGATCCGAGTCAAGGACTCCAGCACTCGCCGGGAATACGGGCCGGCAAGGTTCATCGCGGCATAGGTCCCGGTTGCGTTCACCAAGACAATCTTCATTCCCCAGACTATTGCCCAGCGCCGCATCTCCCGCGCCACCGCATCCGAGCCGCTCGTGGTCGTAGTCACATAAAAGCGTTCCGGACTCAGTCGCGCAGCCACCCCATCATCGATGATGACACCCGATTCGTCGCACATCAGGACGTAGCGAGTCATCCCCGGCTGCAGTTTCGCAAACCGGCCGGTATAGATCCTTTCAATAAACGCAGCGGCGTCCGGGCCGCTGATTTCCAATTTCCCGAGAGTGCCGACGTCAATGAGTCCGACGCGCTGGCGCACGGCAGTGAATTCCTCGACAATGGCCTCCCGTTTTGTTTTGCCTGCCACGGCGTAGTACTCCGGCCGGAGCCAGTTCCCGGCTTGCATGAACGAAGCTCCCGTCTGTTTGTGGCGTTCGTGTAATGGAGTCTGGCGGTGAGGACTGAAGATCCGGCCAGCCAGGTGACCCAACGGAACCGGGTTTACAAAGGGCCGGGCTGTGGTCATCTCCCGCGTTTCCAGGCTTTGGTTTGTGAGGCGGCAAAGAACCCTCAGCACATTCAGGTTCGAGTGCTTGCCTTGCGAAGGACCCATGCCGAAGGTGGAATAGCGCTTCAGCAGTTCCAGATTGTCGAATCCTTCCTGGACCGCGTGTTCGATGTCCTTGAGCTGAATATCTTCGTCCAGATCGAGGAAGTTCTTCCCTTTCGGATGAGGAAAAATCGGATAGGCGTGACTGCGCGCTGGGCCGTTACAGATTGGCCGGCGAGGCGTGTTGTCCAAGCGTGCCCCGCAGTGACCCGCTGCCTCTCTCCCTGCGCAGAAGCCGTCTTCCAGCCGCTCCTTGATTGCGTAAATCCCATTGACACGCCCGGCAGCGAACATGCCGGCCGGCAGTTGCTCCGGCACGTACTGTTCCAGCGCTCGGCTATAACGCATGCGCGTGCGCCCTTGCCGCAACAAGCCATCTGCGGGTGTCCAGCCGACGCTCATAGCAATACCATCACAAGTAATTTGTGAACTCTGCGTGGGCTGGATACGACCCTCGGAGTCCAGGGGAGCCAGGACAGCTCCGGCAATCGACCGCAAGCCCCGCTTCGGAATCGCTTCGTAAATACAGGTTCCGTTGTGGAGCGAAACACCGGCGGCCTTGATCTGCTCAACTAGAGCCGAAGGCTCGCCCTGAGCTCTCAGGTCGGCGAGGGCCTGGACTCGGATTCCCGCGCCGATGAAGTCGAGCGCGGCCAGGTATCCGTCCGCGTTGGCGGTCAAGACAACCACTTCACGAAACGGCCGGACGCCATACTGGTGAATCAAACGTTGTGCGCCCGAGGCCAGTATCACACCGGGAAGATCGTTGTTGCGAAATACCGCTGGCTGTTCATAGCAGCCAGCGGCGATGACGACGCTACGCGCTCGCAGCTTGGTCATCCGGGACGAGTCGATCAGAGCGATCCAGTGGTCGGCGTAGTATCCGGTCGCCAGGGTAGAAGTTCTCAGCTCGAGGTTCTTGAAACTCTGTGCCCTCGCCAGCAGATCGGCATGGAGCTTGCGGACCTCAGGGTCATGTGCTGCTTGATAGCAAAAGGACCCGCCCAATCGAGGGTTCTCCTCCACCAGCAAGACCTGAACGCCGGATTCGGCAGCGCTGACCGCAGCCGACAGTCCAGCAGGCCCAGATCCCACCACCAGTACATCGCAGAAGTCGTAGCGCTTGGGCGTGTACTCGAGCGGCTTTTTCGGATTCACGCTTCCAAGCCCGGCCATGTCACGCATGCGGCCTTCATAGAATGGAAAGAGCCGGCGCGGGCTGTGGAAAGCTTTATAGTAGAAGCCCACGGGCAGGAAGGGAGACAGCCAGTCCATGCCTGCAGCCAGATCGCTGTTCACTCCACCAAAGGTATTCACCGCTTTGACCCTGAGTCCTTGCGTAATCAGGTGAACATCCGCCCGGATATTAGTCTCCTGCTGGCTTTCCACCATTGCATTGCAATCCAGGTTCGACAGGCTCCAGATCCCCCGCGGCCGGTGGTACTTGAAGCTGCGCCCCAGGACACGAACCCCGTTCGACCACAGCGCAGTACTGACGGTATCTTCTGCAAAGCCAGTGTACTGCCTTCCCTCAAACTCGAACTGGATGGCTTGACTTCGATCTATCCATTCGCCGGGTTGTGGAGGAAGTCGATCAGTCATGGATGTGCTCATTCTTCGAATCCTGCGTCTTCCAGCTCTCCTTGTGCTCATTCGAGTTGGAAGGCAACGACGGACTGGTGTCTGTCGTCAACATCAACCAAAGACCTCGCAGAAGTGCCCGGCAGTTACGCACCATCGAACAGATAGGTCTGAACAATTTCATCCGTCAGTGTGTCTCTTTCCGCAATGAACCAGGTGCCGCTGGCGATGTGATACCACCACTCCTTCTTCAACCCCGGTTCACCAGCCCGGCAAAACACGTACTCGGCCCATTCACGGTCGTTGCTTGCACCGGGATCGGGTGACGGACGAGTCGTGCCCCCATAGGCAAACTCCTGAATCGGTCTGAGTCCGTTCACTGGACAACGCATCAGTTTCATAAGTCAGTTGCGAGTGGCGAGTGGTGAGTGACGAGTGGCGAGAAGGTGGGTCGCGCAAACCTCAGCGTCACTTATTCCAATCACTGGTCGTCATCTCAACGAAACTCGGTATTCACCGGTTCTGGTCTCGTCACTCACCACTCGTCACTCGCAACTGACTTATGAAACTGATGCGTTGTCCAGTGAACGGACTCAGACCGATTCAGGAGTTTGCCTATGGGGGCACGACTCGTCCGTCACCCGATCCC
>Ga0187893_10004002_pt1 | contig 28794 bp, 25 predicted proteins | sample MA1701074metaG_FD_139574 | JGI IMG/M metagenome (GOLD analysis project Ga0187893, IMG submission 139574) | White microbial mat communities from a basaltic lava cave in the Kipuka Kanohina Cave System on the Island of Hawaii, USA - MA170107-4 metaG ...
GGGTGGAAACAGGTAAAGGGTTTCTCGGTCCACCGCTTTGAAGTGTGCGCTCATGCTGTAACTACGTTTCCCTCTTCTTCCCGGTTACTTGCTTGCTCGGAAAGTCCGACAGGCTGCTAGCGCGGCGCGAAAGCAGGTTTCAGCTGCAGGAACTTGAAACGAATCCTGGTGAATGAAGACCATTCGGACTTTCTTCAAACGCTGAAACAGATGCCTGTAGAGGCGAAGGTGAGTTCGAAACTCATCCAAGCGAGAGGACCCTCCAGCGCTCACGAAAGTGAAGTGAACCACAGCGGCGGGTGAGAGAATCAACGGAAACTTATCCACGAAATAGCGGACAGTTTCGGTCTTGCCTTTCTGTGACCGGTACACCTTAGCAGGAAGATTTGATTGTGGGATGTCGAGTTGATTCGTGGTGATAACCGTGCGCTGTTGGAAGAGTTTTCAAAGATAGCCCTGCAAGCCGGTGATCCAACAACCCTCACCGCAGTTCCCTTTTCATGAAGCCAAACTCTGAGGCTCTAGAACGCGCAAGAAACGCTGCGTATTGGGAGCCCGGAGTAACGCTGACATCTTTAGTAGAGCTTGGAATCGCTAAAGTAGTTGACGAGCTGGAGACGAGGAATCAAAAACCTTATCCGCCGCGAAAGGGAGAACTAAAGCGTGGCCTTCGGGCTGCGTAGAGCCCGACCAAACCGCAGAATTGCTCGACCAAGCCAAAGACCTTCTAGGTCAGATCGAGAAAGCAGGAAACACGACAGGGGAGGTGAATTTTTAATTCACTCGAAAAAAACTAGGTTAGTCTCGCGTCTTAGGCTGAAACTCGTAGACAGCTCTCAGGGCCATTGACCAGATACCAAAAATCAGGAACATGTTCCATGAGGACGACAGGTAGATGAGGATGATCCATGTCAAAAGCCCAGCAAGGGTGAAAGCTTATCTCTTTGCAACAAAGCTTTCCGGGTTCACCTTGATATCGCCGTTCACATACGCCGTTATCTCTGTTCCCTTTGGGATGGTGATATCTTTGCCGCTCATGAAGAGGAACAAGGGCGCTGCTGGAAAAAAGATGATTGATGTAGCTACTATTGCGCCTGTCATTTTTCCAGTATTACCCCCGCCCTTGGTTTCCTTAACTGCACGCAAGGCAATTTTCTGATCGTTCACAAGTCGAACGCTGTCGATGTTCACGTTCAACTTGCCAGCCCGTCCCATTCTGCGCTTAGGTTGAGCCTCAGTGACTGTGGCGAGTGCTTTAGCTCCACGAGCAACCATAAGGAAATCGTTCACTGCCACGTCGTCCAGAACTTCAAAATCAACACTCTCTCCGACTTGAGCATCGGCTGAAGACAGGTTTCGATTCAAGCGCAACCTCAGAGGGGTTCCGTCATGATCACCAAAGGAGATGTAGGCGCATTCTTAGAGAGGCGAGTCTCAATCACAAGCTCGGAACCCACCTGGGAAGGTGAAGGAGACGGAGCGGGCGAGGAACCAGATTGTACAATCATCAGTACGACGCTATCGGGCAAGCCAGAAGCCTTCAGTTCCTGCAACGCAGGAAGCGACGTATCAAACCTGCACGTCGAAGACTTGATTTTGGCCACAATGACTTCAGAAGAAAACCCAAGCTTGTGCATGTCAGCAACATCTTTGTTAGTGAGGCTTGACCCTTGCGCGCTTTGCACGTGAGGAGCTGTTGCCGCTGGCTGAACAGATGAGATTGGCGGCTTGTTTTGGAGTGGTTGATTCGCCGCTTCGGTCGCGTCAAGGTTTACCTGACTCAGGGGAAGAGTATAGGTTTTGTTGTCTGTCGTTCGAATGATGTATTGCCTATCCATTGAGACCGGCTTAGACATCGCCTCGACCACAGAGCCGTCCTTGAGAACAACCTTATAGCTCGCAAGTACCGAAACCTCAGCATTGACCAGCAGGACAACTGCTAGGCTCAATCTAGCCCCAATTCTATTTCTCACAATTAACGGTACCTCCTGAAAGAAACACTCACGGAGCCGTTGCTCCCGAAAGAACCCTCAAGGTAGATCGGCCAAGAATGCCCGGAACGTGAGGGCAACTTCTTTCGCACTGCAATTGCATGTCTGATAGGAGTCTAATGCAGAAGCGTGCTACTGCTGGCGGATTGACTGGAACAGCTTCTAAGCGGGGGGTCGAAGGTTCGAGTCCTTCCGGGCGTACCAACCTAAACTCTTCCATTCTGGGTCGGTCCTGAAGGCGGGCAAGAACAAGGATACAATTGGCTGAAGACACGAGTCTCAAAGTCTGCCGTTGCTCCCGTGTCCCAGGGTCGAATGCCGTGAGACAACGAAGCAAGGAAAAAGTTGTCGAAGCGTTGCTCAAAAAAGATACGATTGACCTACAAATTCTGCAGCAGGCGCTTGAGCAACGCTGATCCAGCGCAGCTCTTGGTGCGGTCGGCTTCAACCCAGGGAGACTGGGATATCGGCGCACGAAGGAGAGCATCTCCGCGCCATGCGCGTCGGGAAAGTGCTCAACAGAGCGATGTCGACCTAAGGAACTTCTCCCATGAACCGAATCGCATCCCCCGTTTCGCTACTCATCGGCGTTCTCCTGACCTGCAAAGGATTCACTGCAGACCCTCTGGTGCTCGATCTCTGGCCCGGGAAGACACCGGGAGACGTTGGCATCAGCGGCCAGGAAAACAGCCGGATCCATCCATCGCCTCTCGTCGGGCCGACAAAACTGATTACGAATGTCACCATGCCCACCCTCACAATCTATCTTCCGCCCAAAGGCAGGAACACGGGAACGGCGATGGTGATCTGTCCAGGAGGCGGCTACTGGGACCTCTATTGGGAGCTCGAGGGCGAGGAAGTGGCGTCCTGGCTGAACTCGGTCGGTATCACCGGCATTATCCTCAAGTACCGTGTCCCTCGACGTCCCGGGGATGTCCGCGGCGAGCCTGCCCAGGGCCCGCTGCTCGACGCCCAGCGGGCCGTCAGCCTCGTTCGCAGCCGCGCGACGGAATGGGGAATTGACCCCCAGCGCATCGGAATGGTCGGCTTCTCAGCAGGGGGCCATCTCGCGCTCGCGACGGCCACGAGTTTCGAGAAGCGGAAGTATGAACCGATCGACGCTGTCGATGAAGTCAGTTCCCGGCCCGATTTCGCCGTGCTGTGCTATTCGGGCTATCTGAAGGCCAAGGACAAGGACGAAATCTCACCTGGTATTCAGATTCCAGCCAACACGCCCCCCATCCTGCTGGCCCATGCCAACGACGACAGCGAAAAAGTTGGCGGCTCGAATGCGGAACACAGCGTGTTCATGTATATCGCGTTGAAGCGCGCCGGCATCCCGGTTGAACTGCACATTTTTGCCAACGGCAATCATGACTTCGGTGTGCGTCAGAACGAGAAACTTTCTTCGAGCTGGACGCAACTCTGCGTCAACTGGCTCCGCAGCTTTGGCTTATTGAAGTCGAATTCGCGCCAGTGATGGTTCATCACAGCTGCATGCAGTTTCGTGGCGGCCCCGCGAGCGTAGCTCGCCCGTCGTTGCAACTGTTTCTGCAAGCTGGTGATCGTGCTTGTTGCCCTGCAATTGCGGACAGGCCCGTCCGAGCGACACAGTGATTCGATTTCAGATGGCGTGTGTCGAGGACCTTTCGATACCCATTCAGGCAATGAACACTCTGCCGCTTCCAGTCGGTGCTATCGTGGTACGATACAGGCTCACAAAGGCACACTCGGCACAAGGTGAGATTGGGAAGCCTGGATCCACTGCGTAGGATCGCGACGCGATTCCTGTATTCGTTCATTGCGTATTGACGAAGCGCTGGTCAAGTATGAGTCCACAGAGGATCAGACATTTCGGTTTGATCTGGGTTTTGCTGGTCGGCGGGGCTACGCAGCGTACGCATCCACAGGCCGCTCTTTCGTCGTCTCAACCGGCCTCGCCCCTGCCAGCCATGGTGGGTCAACATTGTTCCAGCTGCCACAACAGCCAGTTGGAGAACGGGGGGCTGGATCTCGAGAGCATCCGGCTGGACGATGTTCCAAAACACACGGAGGTCTGGGAAAAGGTTGTCCGAAAACTTCGCGCGCGACAAATGCCTCCCGTAGGAATGAATCGCCCTCAGGAAAGCACTTACAGCACGGCCGTGGCGTGGCTTGCAGACTCGCTCGACAAAGCGTCTGCCGAATATCCTAATCCAGGGCGAACCGACACATTTCGGCGACTCACCCGGATCGAATACCAGAACGCCATAAAGGATTTGCTCGCGCTTGATATTGATACCGCCGAACTCCTTCCAAGAGATGAGACCAGTCATGGCTTTGACAACGTGACGGTTTCAGACCTGTCTCCCACGCTTTTGGACCGCTACATCTCCGCATCACAAAAGATCAGCCGAGCGGCGATCGGGGCACTGCGCCGATCTCCCGGGGGAGATACCTTCCGCATTCGCGCTGATCTGACTCAAGAAGAGCACGTTGAAGGGTTGCCGATTGGAACGCGTGGTGGGGCTCTGATTCCCTATGCCTTTCCACGGGATGGCGAGTATGAGATCCAGATCCGGCTGACGCGGGATCGCAACGAAGAAATTGAAGGCTTGCGTGCGCCACATGAGTTGGAGCTGCTATTGGATCGCGAGCGAGTGAGGCTGTTTACGGTAGTACCACCTCCAGATAAGAACTACGAACGGGTAGATCAGGGGTTGAAGTTGCGCTTCCCGGTGACGGCGGGCCCGCATCAACTCGGAGTGACGTTTCTGAAGACTCCTTCGGCATTGTTGGAGACGAAACGACAGCCGTATGAAGCGCATTTCAACATGCACCGGCATCCGCGGATGACGCCGGCCATATACCAGGTCTCGATCAATGGCCCCTATATCGCGAAGGGTCCCGGCGATACTCCCAGCCGTCGCCGCATCTTCATTTGCCAGCCAACCAACTCAGGAGAAGAGGACGGCTGTGCTGAACGCATTCTGTCGACTCTGATGCGTCGTGCGTACCGGCGACCAGTCACCGTGGCGGATCTCCAGAAACCAATGCGGTTCTACAAGGAATCAAGGAGGTCAGAAAGCTTCGAGGCGGCCATTGAAACGGCCCTGAGCGCAGTCCTCGTGAGTCCCCAGTTCCTCTTCCGTGTTGAACAGGAACCTGTCGATGTCGCACCGAACACGGCCTATCACCTCGGCGATCTGGAACTGGCATCCCGGCTATCGTTCTTCTTGTGGAGCAGTATTCCCGACGACGAGTTGCTGAGAACGGCCGAGACAGGCAAACTCAGTGAACGGGGCATGCTGGAACATCAGGTGAGACGAATGTTGGCTGACCCGCGCTCAGCAAGCCTGGTGAACCATTTTGCCGGGCAGTGGCTCTACCTGCGCAATTTGGAATCAGCGACGCCGGATTTGCGGCTGTTTCCGGATTTCGACGACAACCTGCGGCAGGCCTTCCGGCAGGAAACCGAACTTTTCTTCGCAAGCGTGCTGCGCGAGGATCGAAACGTTCTCGACCTGTTGAAAGCGGACTACACCTATCTCAATGAACGGCTCGCCAAGCACTACGGAATCCCAAATGTGTACGGCAGCCGCTTCCGGCGTGTTACGCTCGACAAAGACAGCAAACGCGGGGGACTCCTGCGCCAGGGAAGCATTCTAACCGTGACGTCTTATGCCACTCGGACGTCTCCTGTGATCCGCGGCAAATGGATTCTGGAGAACATGATCGGGACACCGCCACCGCCGCCGCTGCCGAACGTGGCGGCGCTGAAAGACAATACAGTTTCGGCGACACTTTCGGTGCGTGAACGCTTAGCCGAGCACCGCGCCAACGCCGTCTGCGCGAGTTGTCACAATTTGATGGACCCCATAGGCTTTGCGCTTGAGAATTTTGATGCTGTAGGTCGCTGGCGAACCGTTGAAGAGGGCAAGCCGGTCGACGTAACTGGGGGGCTTCCCGACGGAAGCACGTTCGAGGGCGTTGCCGGACTCGAACGGGGTTTGTTGAACCGTCCGGAGCTCTTTGTGGGTACGTTAACCGAGAAACTGTTGACCTACGCTCTAGGGAGGGGAATCGAGCAGTACGATGCTCCTGCAGTACGCAAGATCGTCCGCGACGCGAAGGCTCACGAGTTTCGATTCTCATCCGTCATTCTGGGAGTTGTGAACAGTGCACCGTTCAAAATGAGGAGGTCGCTATGACACTGACGAAGAAGGCAATGCCGCGCCGCACGTTCCTCCGAGGCATGGGAGTGACCATCGCGCTGCCGTTGTTGGACGCTATGATCCCGGCGGCCACTCCTCTGGCCAAGACGGCAGCCAACCCCGTGCGCCGCCTGGGTTATGTTTTCATGCCGATGGGCTGCGACATTACTCGCTGGACTCCTCCTGGCGAAAAGACCCTCGAGGAGCTTTCGCCTATCCTCAGCTCGCTGGCCCCGGTCAAGCAGTACGTGACGGCGATCAGCAATCTGGAATTGCAAAACGCCTATCCTGGAACTCACGCCACCTCCAACGCCGCCTTCCTGAGTGCTGCGAAGGCTAAGCCTACGGAGAGTTCAGACTATTACCTGGGAACGACGGCCGACCAGATTGCAGCGAAGCAGATCGGCCAGGAGACACAACTGCCGTCTCTCGAAATGTCGATGGATCTGATGCAGACCGTGGGCCAGTGCGACAATGGGTATGCCTGCGTTTATCAGAACAATCTCTCCTGGTCCTCTCCGACAACACCGTTGCCGTCTGAAGCCCATCCGCGAATCGTCTTTGAGAGTCTGTTTGGAGAAGGGGGCAGCGCTGCAGACCGCCAAGCCGCACTCCGGAAGAGGGCCAGCCTGCTCGATTGGTTCAATGAGGATATTGCGCAGCTACAGCGAAAACTTGGCCCAGCCGATCGCGCCCGCGTGGCGCACTATCTCGAGACTGTTCGCGAAGTGGAGCGGCGCATTCAGAGGGCGGAAGCCGATGCGAAGAACAACCCGCTGCCGGATCTAGATCGACCGGTGGGAGTACCCGCCGCCTACGCGGATCACGCGCGCTTGATGTTCGACCTCCAGTTATTGGCGCTGCAAGGTGACGTCACGCGCGTAATCACTTTCCAGCTCGCCCGCGAAACGAGCAACCGAACCTATCCAGAGATCGGAGTCCCTGACCCACATCATCCCCTCTCGCACCACGGCAACGATCCGGAAAAGATTGCGCGGATGGCTAAGATCAACCAGTTCCACGTGTCGCTCTTTGCCGAGTTTGTCGGGAAATTGAAGGCCACTCCCGAGGGAAACGGATCGCTACTGGATCATTCGCTCTATCTTTACGGCAGCGGCATGGGTAATCCCAACGTGCATGACCACAGGAACCTCCCGATCCTGGTAGCGGGTGGCGCAGCGGGAGGAATGAAAGGCGGCCGCCACATCAAGTTTGAGAAGCCCATGCCCTTGGCCAATCTCCACCTGACGCTGCTCGATAAAGTCGGCGTCCGGCTCGATTCATTTGCGGACAGCCAGGGCAAGGTTGACGAACTCTTCGCACCACTCCCGGTCTGATCAAAGTGGAAGTGGCCTTTCTCCCCCTTGCGAAGCGCATAAGGGGGAGATCAAGAGGGGGTTTTTCTGCGTCCCTGCCGTAGAAAACGCGCGGGGACAAGAGCGGACAAGAAAACAATGGCGCGCGGCATAGGCATGAAAATCTTGGCAACGATCGGATCGGCGATGCTCCTTGTGGTGTGCAGCCAGGCTGCTCCCACCAAGTCACCTCTGGCTGACGCTGCAGAGCGGATGGATCATACGGCCATTCGGAGTCTGCTCAAGAATAAGGTGGATGTGAACACACCCCAAGTCGACGGCATGACGGCCCTGCATTGGGCGGCCTATCACGACGACACGGAAACCGGCAAGCTTCTGCTGGATGCGGGCGCCAATGTCAAAGCAGAAAATCGTTACGGCGTAACGCCGCTCTCTCTCTCCTGCCAGAATGGAAACACGGCTCTCGTCGAACTGTTGCTCAGCGCAGGTGCCGACCCGAATACGACGCTTCGTGGCGGAGAGACGGCGTTGATGACCGCCGCGCGCACCGGGAAAACCGGGCCCGTCAAAGCCCTCCTTGCACGAGGCGCTAAAGTGGACTTGAAGGAGCAACACGGGCAAACCGCCCTGATGTGGGCTGCAGCGGAGGGACATGCCACAGTCGTTGATTTGTTGATCGAGGCTGGAGCGGATTTTCGAACGCCGCTGGAAGAGTCCGGGTTCACGCCAATGTTCTTCGCCGCGAGAGACGGCCACCTCAACGTCGTTCGCGCGTTGCTGAAGGCAGGAGTCAATGTCAACGCCACCATGCAGCCCCACAAGACTTCAGGTAAAGGTCCGAGGAAGGGAATGAGTTCGCTCATCCTGGCGGTTGAGAATGGCCATTTCGAGCTCGCGGAAGCGTTGCTGGACGCGGGCGCTGACCCCAACGATCAGCGGTCCGGTTTTACTGCGCTCCACACACTGACGTGGGTCCGCAAACCAAACCGTGGTGACGGTGACGACGGGGATCCGGCCCCCATTGGCTCGGGGAGTCTCAGCAGCCTTCAGTTGGTCAGGAAACTGGTGCAGCGTGGAGCGGACGTGAACGCACGGCTCAACAGCGGGAAATCGGGCCGTGGACTACTGAGTCGAGCCGGTGCCACGCCTTTCCTTCTGGCTGCCGTGACCGACGACGCGGCTCTCATGCGTCTCCTGGTCGAACTGGGTGCCGATCCGATGCTTGGCAATGAACAGCACTGCACGCCGTTGATGGCCGCGGCCGGTGTTGGAACGATTGCTCCGCTCGAAGAGGCTGGCACGGAACCGGAAGCGCTCGAAGCAGTGCAACTTGTCCTGGATCTCGGCGGCGACATCAACGCCGTGGATGACAATGGCGAAACCGCCATGCACGGCGCAGCCTACAAGAGCCTGCCGAAGGTTGTGCAGCTCCTTGCCGACAAGGGCGCCAAAATCGAAGTGTGGAATCGCAAGAACAAATACGGTTGGACGCCACTGGAAATCGCTGAGGGTTACCGGGTGGGGAATTTCAAGCCATCCTTCGAAACCATGGCCGCAATTCATCAGGTGATGAGAGCCACGGGCATAGCGCTGCCATCGAGCTCGGTACCGCCCACCGCGGATGTTCGCGAGCACTATCCGGCGGACGCAAGCAAAAAGCCTGGGCGCTAAACCGATATTTGTAGCGCAGACCACTGCTTCTGGCGGTCTGCGGCTTTTCCTCTCAGGATGCCGAACTGCCGCAGACCTGCCGAAAAGTGGCAGGTCTGCGCTACAGGGTTCGATCTTCAAGCGAGATCATTTGCGATGCGCCTAACTAAGCTCCTCTCACTCTTAGCTCTCTGCCTCACCCTCTGTTCGGCGACAGCTTCCTCTCAGGAACTGAAGCCAGGCTCGGTGAATCGCGATCGCGCAGAAGGCATCGAGTGGTCTCGATAAAACGCCGGGGCAATTGCCAGAGCGCTCACTTGGAAGGCAATGTGGGCGATGCCAACCAGGGTCGGTCGGCACCGAAGCCTCTCAAGGTCGATGCGACCAAAAGGTCATATGGACGGTTCATCGTCATGGTTCGGGTCGATTAGATTGAGACTTCGCCATTCTACACAACAGAACTTCAGCGCAAGGTGCCCAGATGGTAGACTACCGTCGCATCCAGGTCCTCTAGATTTGCGAAGCAGGCCTTCGAAGGCAAGAATCGAACCTGTGCTCCAGAACCAAAGGAACTTTTCCCGCAAGGAGGCTTGATGCGTTCCCACTTGTATCGCCTCTTGAAATGGCCTGAGGTTAGGCAAGCTGCTCAGGACAGAGCCGTCATCGTAATTCCGGTGGCGGCAATCGAGCAGCACGGTTACCACCTTCCAGTCGACATGGACAATCTTGCTGTCGAGTATGTGACTGAGGAAGCCGCACGCCGTTCAAATGGCCTCATCCTTGTGATGCCTCCTGTCCATTATGGGTTCAATGAGCACAACATGGGCTTCCCGGGGACGATCAGTATTCGTGAGCAGGTCTTCATGGACTTCTGTTACGACATCGGGCATTCCCTGACTCGCCAGGGTTTCGACCGCATCGTCTACGTCAATGCCCACGGCAGCAATCAGATGCTCTGCAATCTTGTGGCAAGAAGACTGGTGAATACCACGCCGGCCCTGGCGGCCGCCCTTCCCCACTGGAACCTCAGCAAGGAAGTTGTAGATAAGATCCGCGAGTCCGAATTCCCTGGAGGAATGGCTCACGCCTGCGAGTTTGAAACCTCGATCTATCTGCACCTCAAGCCAGAGCTGGTTGAGAGCGACAAGATGGCCGCTGAGGTGCCGTCTAAGCTCTCCAGATTCATGTACTCCGATCTGTTTGGCGACAGCCCAGTCCATTTCGTGAATCGATACAGCCGGGCAGCGCGCAGCGGTGTTGAAGGAGATCCTTTCAAAGCCACGGCAGAAAAGGGCAGGCAAATTGTCGAAGCGGAGATCGCCAACCTGATTGAGTTTGCTCGCAACTTTCGAGACCTGCCCGACTTGCCCGACGTCGATTTCAACTACAAGAAGTAAAGATGCCTGAGTGGTGTGTCGCTTCATCTTCGTTCACGCAGCCTGCCAATGAAACTGACCGAACAGACTATCTCCTCGCCAGCGGTTCCCTCGGAACCGGCATGAGTCATCCCCTCGACTGCAACGTCTATGGAGTAGATTGCGGCGACGAATTCGTGTTGGTTGATGCGGGCGTTGGTCCGAGCGCTCAGGTCATCATTGACCATCTCGTCGCGGACGGGATTCAGCCAGAGCGCGTCCGGCGCTTGCTGCTCACGCACGGGCATTTAGATCACAGCGGCGGCAGTCGATACTTGAGAGACACCCTGAAGCTGCGCGTCTGTGCTTCGCCTGAAACTGCTGAAGCCTTGGAAATTGGGGACACAGAAGCGATTAGCCTCGACAAGGCAAAGGCAGCGGGCGGTTATCCTCCAGACTTCCCCTTTCAGTCCTGTCCTGTAGACCAACGCCTCACTTCCGGAGAGAAGATCTTTTTCCCAGAAGGTGACTGCGAGGTGCTGGCAACGCCCGGTCATTCCCACGAGATGCTCAGCTACATTTTACGAACGCGAGACTCTGTGTCCTTGTTTTCTGGCGACACTCTTTTCATGGGGGTCGAGTCCTGCTTTCGCAATCTATGACTGCAACGTCACCGACTACGTCAGCACCCTCCGCAAGCTCGAGCGAGTCAAGTTTGACGGACTCTTTCCTGGGCATGGTTTGTGGACGGTCAGGGACGCTTCTGCACACGTGAAGAAGGCGCTGGAGGCACTGGACCGTCTGTTATTGCCTCCGAATCTCGTCTGAGGCGGTGACTCGCGCACTATGACAACCATTGCCCTTTGCGGAGTTGGCAACATTGGCAAGGTCCATTTGAAGAATCTGCTTTCCCTCCGTGGATGCCGTGTTACCGGGATTTTTGACACGAACCGGGACACCCTCGAGCAGGTGTCGCAGGAATTCGCGGTTCACGCCTACGCGTCCTGGCAAGAACTCCTTGAAGAGTCACGGCTGGATGCGGTCATCATCGCTACGCCCGCAGCGTCGCATCGCGATTTGACCTGCTCCGCGCTTGCCGCCGGCAAGCACGTTTTCGTCGAAAAACCGCTCGCAAACACACTGGAGGATGCAGCGGCGATTGTGGAGGCGTCTGCGCAGGCAACACGGCAAATCGTTCAAGTGGGATTCTGCGAGCGCTTCAACGTAGCCTACCTCGAGGCCAAACGTGCAGTGGAACAGGGGCGCCTCGGCGCCATCCGTGCCATTCAAGCCTCGCGAACCGCCCCCTACCAGTACTCTGACCCAACCTGGGAACTTGGCGTGTATGATACCGCCGCGCACAACATTGACCTGATTCTCTGGCTGAAAGGTTGTCTTCCCGCTTCGGTGCTGGCGCGCGGCACTGAGGTTTACCCAGAGACGCCAATTCATGACGTCAGCACAACGTTGCTCACATTTGCCGATGGCTCTCTCGGGATCGACACCATTTCCTGGTGCAAGAAGGAGCGTCATCCTCTTTCCGAGTGCTCGGAATCACAAATGTTTATCCAGGGCAGCCTTGGTACGTTTCGGGTCGATCAAACTTCCCGGCCCGGTTGCGCGATGGACGGGCAGCAATTTCGTGCGGTGGACACCATCATTCTGGGTGGTCCGGAGTACTACGGTTGCCTCAAGCTGCAATTGGATCATTTCCTCGGGGTAATCGCTGGAGAACTGCGGCCAGCCACGACTCCACGCGAGGCCTTCGACACAGAACGGGTTGTTCTCGCTGCCGTTGCATCGCTCAAGGCCGGTGTTGAAGTGGCCCTGTAATGCTATGGAGGGGAGAAGCTAATGGAAAGAACAGCAGGACGTTCGTACATCTCGCGCAACAGCCATGGATGATTCTCATCACAAGTTAGTGCCACATGGTTCGGGCTGGGGCACCGTCTCGGTATCCGTGGGGAACAGCACAACGGTCGCCATTGAGCTGTTCGAGTGCGTGGGCGACCGGCTGGGGCCATCCGTCCTGGTGACAGCCGGCGTTCACGGAGACGAATACGAGGGACCTGCAGCGGTTGCCGCGACCGCGAGGGAACTTTCGCCACAAACTGTGCGAGGCACTGTTCGGCTGATTCCCATCGCCAACCCTCTCGCGTTTCAGGGCGGCACGCGGACTTCGCCGGTGGACGGCCTCAATCTGGCTCGGGTCTTTCCCGGACGCGAGGATGGACAACCCACCGAACGTTTGGCTCACTTTCTGTTTCGTGAGTTTGCAGTCAAAGCAGACTACCTCATCGACCTGCACAGCGGTGGTGTGGAATACGAATTCCTTCCGGTCGCGGGCTTTTATGGCCTGGCACGGCCCGACAACCTGTCGTTTCAGGCAGCCCGGGCGATGGGACTTCCAGCCCTCTGGCAGCTACCTGAGACCACGGGAGTGCTCTCGCGAGAAGCCACACGAGCCGGCAAGGTAGCAATCGGTGCAGAGTACCTCGGCGCCGGCCGACTCTCCGAAGACGGTGCGCTGGCGTATGCCCGGGGGCTTCGCCGCTGCTTTGAGCTGTGGCGGGTGTTGGACTCATCTGCAACTGAGCTTCTGCCGGAACCAAAAGTGTTTGCAGACGACTGGCTTCTGGCAGAAGCCACGGGCGTCTTTCGTACGTCCCGAAAACTGGGAGAGACTGTTCTTGCCGGCGATGAACTGGCCATCATCGCAAGCAGTCGCGGAGAAGTACTGGCTCGGATCACCGCGCCGCACGGAGGCGTTGTGCTTGGTCTGAGGAGCAAGGCGTACGTCGCCCAAGGAAGCTGGGCCGTGCTGCTGGCTCGAGAGCTTGCCTGACGAATCGTGGGTGGAAGCGTTTGATCAGATTCAGACTGGGACGTAGAGGTAGGGTGCGTCGTGCTTTTCGACGCACGCTTTACCGACTCGGTCGAAAGGGGACTCATCATCCATGACGCGAGAGTGGCTCGAGTGCCTGGTCTGTGGGGCACGTCGCAGCATAGGCCCGATGTTTGCCGGGTGTGAAGCTTGCTGCACGAATAGTAAAGCGGCACCGCTCGAAGTTCGCTACGACTACGCATCGATCCGCCTGGCTCCTGACGAGAGTGCTCCTGGCATCTGGAGATGGCACCAGCTTTTGCCGGGTGGCATCGCCGCATCACCTGTGTCCCTGCTTGAGGGGAACACTCCTTTGTGCCAGCTCAAGAGCCCGAACGAAGCCATAACGCTCCTGCTAAAGAACGAATCAGTGAACCCCACATGGTCTTACAAGGACCGCTCGAACAGCGTGAACATCAGCATGGCTCACAGATTGGGATTTCAGCGCACAGCCGCGGTCAGCACGGGCAACCACGGCAGTTCGCATGCGGCTTACGCGACTGCGGGAGGCTTGCAGGCAGTCGTCTTCTGTCATCAGGAGGTTTCAGCGCTGCAGACGGCCCTCATGCAACTCTACGGGGCCTGCGTTCTGCGCGGTGGCAACCGAGAGGGGATGCTGGGAAGGCTTGTTCGAACGGGCGCATGGTTCCCTAGTTGCATCATTGATCCCTTCGCCGGAACATCGAATCCCTATGGAGTCGAGGGATTCAAGACCCTCGCGTTCGAAATCTTCTTTCAGCTTGGCCGCCAAGTGCCCGACCGGGTTTTCGTTCCCGTTGGGAGTGGCGATGGCCTTTACGGCATTTGGAAGGGATTCGTAGAGTTGACCAAGGTGGGCCTGGCGGATCGCCTTCCAAAGATGATTGGCTGCCAGGCAGAAGGCGCGGCTCCTTATGTGAGGTCGTTTTCCAAAGGTTCTCGACAAGTGGAACACCTCCCAAAGGCCGAGACCGTCGCGCTCTCAATATCTGAGGTCGAAGGCGGTCGCCCCGCACTTTGGGCGATCTACGAGTCGGCGGGAGAGGTTCTCGCCGTGCCGGATGAGGCCATACTTTGGGAAACCCGCCGATTGGCCAGGGCTGGCTATGCTTTGGAACCGGCATCAGCAGCAGCCTTGGCTTGTGCAGAACGCCTTTTCAGTACCTGCACGCGGAAAGAAACCTGGGTACTCATCGGAACTGGCTCCCATGTGAAATGGGCCGAAACGCTCACCCGTCCCTTTGAGCCGCTCCCGGTGCTCCCACCCGAGTTTGACCGGGTCGAGGAAGCGCTCAACATCGAGAAGTCCCTCGGGAAGCAAGAAAGGTCTTGACAGGCGAAAAACTCACGGCCTGACTCCCACCTTCGAATCCTTGTTTAATGGCAAAGGTACCTGACACGCGCTCATGACCAACCTGGATCTGGCGATTATTCTTGCCTACCTCGTCTTGATGCTTGGGATTGGGCTGCATTATCGTCGCTACGCTAGACAGGGACTTGAGAATTTTTTTCTGGCAGGCAGAAATATTCCAGGCTGGCTCAATGGGATTTCGTACGCGGCAGCCATGGTCAGCGCAGACGCGGCAACGGCGTACGGTGGGCTGGCGGCGGTGACGGGAGTCTTTGTTTGCTGGTGGTATCTCAGCCGGTTTGGCCTGGCGTTGTTTGTCGGGGCTGTCTTGTTTGCCGTCTTCTGGCGGCGTCTAGGACTCTTCACCAGCATGGAGTTCTACGAACTCCGCTTTGCCGGAAGAGCGGCCGCGCTCATGCGAGGGTGGATTGCATTCCGCACTTCGTTCGTTGCGATGGCTGCGTGGACAGGAATCACCTTGCTCGCAGCGGCCAAGATTCTCGGGCCAACGCTTGGGCTGACCACAACGCAGTCGATGCTGCTGATCGTACCTGTTTCCTTCGCCTATGTCTTTCTGTCGGGCTACAAAGGCGTCGTGGTCTCCAATTTCATTCAGATGATCATCTTCGTCGGAGGGGCTGGGTACCTTGCCTTGAGGACGCTCTTCCACTTCGGAGGGCCGAACCAACTGGCATCCCGGTTGTCTCAGTTGGAGGCGGGCCCACAAGTGATGAGCCTCGTGCCTCCGGTAGACCACGCTGTCTTTCCCTTGGCCGCAGCCCTGGCATGGCTGGCCGGGCAAACGATTGGCTACGGTGGCGACGCGGCTCCGATGGGCGGCGCGATGGAGGGCCAAAGGATCCTGTCGTCTCGCTCCCCGAGAGCGGCCGTCATCATGTATGTCGTCGCAGCCTTGACGCTATTCACGTGCGTGCTGCTGGTGTCTCTGCCCTGCATTGCCGCCCCGCTGCAGTGGCCATCTCTGCTCGAACCTTCTGCCGATCGGGAGCTGGCCTACGGACTCCTGATGAGAGAGTTGTTGCCGCCCGGCGCGATGGGTCTTGTGGCCGCCGCAATGCTGGCCGGTGTGATGTCGACGGTCGGCGACAACCTGAATTTTGGCAGCCAGGTTATGGTCAACGACATCTACCGCCGCTGGATGGCGCGCGGCAGGTCCGAGCAACACTACCTGATTGCCGGCAAAGTATGCATGCTCATCATCCTGCTGCTCTCGCTAACCGTGGTTTACAGCACTCACTTCATCTTCGATGTGGCCGTGTTCATGCTGCAGTTGAGTTCCGCGGAGCTACCCGCCAACTGGGCCCAGTGGTGGTGGTGGCGATTTAACGGCAGGGCCCGGCTGGCCGCGTCTTTTGGTGGAGGTATTATTTTTTGTGGGGTCGTGCTGGGCCCCAAGGCCCTGACTGGAGCGGGTTACGAGTGGGCAAACGCTCTGGTGCTGCCATGGTGGTATCAAACATTCCTTGTCATGGCCCTGACCACCTGCCTCTGGGTGAGCGTGGCTCTTCTGACGAAGCCAGACCCACCCGATGTGTTGGATCGATTCTACAGACGGGCACAGCCTCTGGGCGCGTGGCGTACTGTGCGTGCGCGCTTGACTGAACACAACTCATCGCGCCGAAGCAAAGAGGGCTCCGCTGATTGGGGGGTCATCGTTCAGGGATTTGCCTTGGCCTGCTGTGGCGCTCTTGCAGCGGCCTTGTTTATTCTTGGGATTTCGAGTCTGTTTGTGGCACTCAGCAGCAAAGGGCTGCTGTTTCTCACCGCGGCGGGTTTGCTCTTTGCACTCTTCCTGGGCTTTTCAGGCCGCTACTTGGATTGCCTGGAAGGAATGTAGGTGGAGCGGGCGCTCCTGCGCAACGCCCGCGTAACACGGCGCTTTGCGCTTATTAAACTCGTCCTGAATCTGCTGGGGAGTGTGCTTCGCCGTGCCTCTCAGGAGCATGCGGCCCGCCACGTCGGCCACGACGCTCTGTTTCCTGAGGCTATTCTCGTCACCGAAGCGCAGAGTGAGAGGCGACGACATTGCCCCTCGGATCTTCTTGGAGAGAAGCGCCAGCTTCAAACCAGCCAATGTGGTCGGACGCTTGGTACGGGATTCGATGTTTTCCGGAGAAGGATCAAACGCCTCGCCCGCTGAGATTTGTCTATCCCCTCCGCCAGTCGCCCATAGCCATCCACTCGCTCAGTTGTAATCCAACGCGGTCAGAGGCATTCAAAGTAGGGTCGATCTGTTTGAGCAACTGGGCTCGGGTTCTCTGTGTTGATTTGCTCCTACGCTCTCTGGAAATACGTGTCCCGCGGTGCTCGATAGGCGATCTTCAGGTCGGGTGTCTGAATTCGCTTCTTCTGGTAACGAGATTCGAAGAGGAATGAGAGCACGCCTGAAGTGAGCAGCGTTCGTTCCACGGGATAGAGTGGTTGCCCTGTAATGAACATTTCTTCAATGCAGTGGACGAGCCCATCAAAGTGGACCAGCGGACGCCCTCCTTCGAGGAACCCGCAATGGGTCGCCACTGGGTCTGCCTTACCTTTCAGTTTCCCGGAAAAAAGAAATCCACTCGTGTGACCGTTCAGCAGGTAGACGGCTGCTTGCAATCTGTCGCGATACTCCAACAGGAATAGCACAGGCTTGACGGCGTTCTGTTCGGGATTGCCTGGTTTGGTTTTCGGTGTCGTCGCGAGAGCTGCCCTCAATAGCGGAATGCTCCAGCTTCCCTCAGCACTGTCGCGCCACTTCCAGACATCCTCGCCCTCCAACATCTGAACCGACGCGACACCCTTTTCTCCTCCCTTCCGACGCTCGACCATACACTGCAACGTTTCCAGAGTGTGGAAGCCATAGGCGTCCACGTCCCCATAGCCCACAGCGAGCGCGTTCTCAAACTCTGCGTCGTACGGAACTTCTAATTTGGGGACGCGTACAGTGACGGGAATAGAAGATCCGGCCATCAAGGGAAACTTCAGCTCTTTTGACCAGGCAACCATCCGTTCTGCCTTCCACCACGAGTAGGAAAGATGCTTGTCAGAGAAGACGGGCACGACTCGCCGATCGCGGTGAAAGACATCTACCACCTGTTCCATCAACTCATAACGAGGGTAGAGTTTCTGGCCTTTTTCATTCCTCGGATAGTTGCCGTGTTCGCCCACAATCAAGACAGCATCGACCGCCAGTTTGTCTCCGCCCAGGCACAGTGCTTCGCCAACTGTTGGATAGATCTTGAATTGATGCTTCTCTGCCAGTCCGCGGCTGAGGTCGTTCGCAGGCACCTGGTCGGTATACATCGAAACCACATGCGTTCGTGGCTCCGTCTGCACGTTGTTGGGTGAATAACCCTCCAGCATGCGGCCCACGATGACGGATGCACGCGACTTTAGAGAGCGGTCGTCGGTGTACATCGTGACGATCGCGGCGACAGTCTTTTTTTTGGAGGAACTTTGCGGCTTGACCAACGAAGCGCCCAGCAGCCCGGTGCCGGCTGTCAGCAACTGTCGACGAGTCAGAGCGGCATGATAATTTTGCATTTAGTGTCGTCCTTTCTCTGTGCGAGATCTCTCCATTTGAGCATCGCACAAGAGGCTCCGGTCAAGTAGGAGAGTGGGAGCGGCTCTCCGAGCGGCGATACCCTGGAACGGCCGTTTGCCGCTGATGACGGCCATCCCCAGCTTCAGTCTTCTCCTTTTCAATAATATGGTTGCTAGGCTGAGTGGCGAGTTTAATCGTTCACCGAGTCTTCTGCAGTATTCTGCAAAAGATGGTTTTTCGCCAGAACCTCTTCCGGTATAGTCCGGGATTGAAGTCCACTTCCCAGATTCTTATCAGTAACAGACAACTCGGCTTCAAAGGGACAGTCTATCGTCAGGGTGATTTCTGACTAAATCGCGCTTCGTTGGGAAGACTTGCCTTTCAGTAGCTAAACACGAAGGTGGCCTCATCGTAGGGCATCAGCCATGGGGTGGACGCGGGCTATTAGGAGGAATCTCATGAATTCAGTGCCATCATCACACTCTGTTCCAAGCCACGCGGGCATATCGCGACTGCTGCCGCGAGTTGCCTGGGTGATTGTCCTCAGCGTAGCCGCATTCTTCCTTGCGACGCGAGTCCCGCGCTATCTCGTTCTAACTGAACAATCCTACGGCCCGTATTTCTGGCCTCGATCTAGCTGGGTGCTGCCGCACGTTCTTGGCGGACTGCTGGCCATTATGATCGGGCCACTTCAGTTCTGGTCGAAAATCAGGAGAGACCATATCCAGGTGCATCGCTGGTCCGGACGGGTGTACCTGGCAGGCGTGGTTGTCGGGGGGCTTGCCAGTTTCGGGCTCGCAGCCACCAGCCAAGTCACGCTCACCTACGCGGCAGGCCTCGCGGGCTTGGGCGTAGCCTGGTTGACTACCGCTGGCATGGCACTTGCCGCCGTTCTCCATCGAAACTTTGCGTTGCACCGTCAGTGGATGATCCGTAGCTACGTTGTCACGATGGCGTTCGTGACATTCCGTGTGGTGGAGGACTTTCTGGAAGCCAAGGGCATTGGCACGAAGTTAGATCGGCTGACTCTCATGAGCTGGGCTTGCTGGGCTGTTCCTCTCCTCTTCACGGAAGTTGCCTTCCAGGCAAAAGCAGTTTTCAGCCGTCGCTGATCTTGGGCACGAGCAATTTCCCACCATTGGGTACCCGGCCCGAGGCGAGAAAGAAAGGCACCTTCCCAGGAGTTTTTCATGCTGCTGAGTGGCGCTCGACCTAAGAAGACCGTGTAGCGCGGACCAGCCGTTTGTTTGGCTGGTCCGCGGCAGTTCGGGGTCCCGGAACGAAGGCCGCAGACCGCCAAACGCAGCGGTGCGCTACATGGCAGTGGCGTGAGGTAGTGAGAATACTACTGGGATGTCACGTGTCATTTTCTTTCGGAGGAAAAGATGAAAGGTCACGAAGAGCTGTTTAGCGTCACCGGTAAGACAACGATTGTAACCGGCAGTTCCTCCGGCCTTGGCGTGGTGTTCGCGCAGGCGCTGGCGCGCGCCGGGGCACGGGTGGTGCTGACTGCGCGCCGCGTCGAGAAACTGCAGGAAGTTGCCCGGCAGATTGAAAGCAAGGGTGGCTTGGCAGAAGTGATTGCTTGCGACGTGGGTGACTCCGCTCAAGTGGAGAAGCTGATGGAAACGGCTTGGAGGCGTTTCGGTCGAGTCGATATTCTGGTTAACAACGCAGGAATCGTTCCGGATGGCGGTGTCATGCCTGAGAAGGTCCCGCACGATTTGTTCGAGCAGACGGTACGGATCAATCTGCTTGGGGTTTGGTACTGCTGTCGGGAGGCCGGCGCCCGGATGTTGGCTGACGGCAGGGGCGGTTCCATCATCAATATCGCTTCGGTCTCTGGAATGGCCGGCTGGAAGGACCATCCGCCGGCCTATCAGTCTACGAAGGCCGCCGTGATCAATCTGACCCGCAACCTGGCCTGCAGTTGGGCCGATCGGGGTCTTCGTGTCAACGCAATCGCACCAGGCTGGTTTCCCAGTGAAATGACCGACCCGTTTTTCGCCATGGGTTCCATGAAGGCGTGGGCTGCTGGCTGTGCCCCGATGGGAAGGGTCGGAAATCCGGATGAACTGGCCGGTCCCGTGTTGTTTCTCGCTTCCGATGCCTCCAGCTTTGTCACTGGCCACACTCTGGTCGTCGATGGAGGACTGTCAGCTACCAGTGGGTACTGCCCGATGCCCGAGGATTTCTATCAGCAGTTGGAAGCCGCCATGCCGAACGGGCTCGGCAAGCGAATTGTGCGGGAGGTACCGTGAGAGTTTTCTCCCCCCTTGCGGAGCGCATAAGGGGGAGACGAAGAGGGGGCTCGCCGCCTCTCCGTCAAAAACGCGCTGGGGGCCGCCGTCTCCTTTCGCACGCTTAGGGGAGTCGATCCTTGAAACGCAACGCATAGACCGACGCCTTGCCTTCACTAGGCCCCGCAACCAGTAGGATCAGATCCCTGCGTGCATCATAGATCAGCGCATCGTTCCAGCCCATACGGCGAGGAATGTCTTTGCCTGAGATCTCCAATTCTTCCCACACATTTTGTGAGGGGCGATAGGCCCACAATGTCCATGATCGAGGCTCCCGGGATGAAGCCGCGTAGATGAGGAGAAGATCCTGCTTGGCGAGAAATATCGCTTCCCGACCGGACACCGGCGGCTTTCCACCCCGGGGCGCGATCACAGCCGGAGTCAGGTTTTTCCAGCGCTTCTCCTTGAATTCGAAGCCCCACAGCTCATCGCGTCTTTCTCCCCCACCGTGCAGCAAAACGCGATCACGGTTAGAGTCATAAGCGAGACTGGTTCGCTCGTAGAGATTCTGTGGAGAAGTTTCTTTCTCACTCAGACGCTGCCAACGGCCAGCCTTCGCATCCAGCAAGAACAGAGCCGTATCTTCAGGAGCTTGGGCAGCAGCAGGTAGTTGATAACCGGCATCGTTCAGCCGTCGAGGCCAGTTCACATTGAGGCCGATCACCCCGTGGGGTGTGCTTTGCAGCGTATCCAATCCTTCAGGCGCGGCACCCAGCAAATTGAACGTGCCCGCGTCCGCATCCAATGTCCAAGTCGCATACTTCACATACGAGGATGGTGGGCTCACCAGCGCATCCACTCGCGACTGGTAGTCGGAGGTCAGGGCCACCGGAAAACGCCGTAGCGCCTCGGGATCGTAGCCGGTCGTCAGCCGGATGGTTCGAACCATGATCAGTTTGTGGCTTACCGAATCGTAGCCGTAGATGCTGCGGCCGTGCTCGCTCCAGGGGCCGCCTGCAAAAGTGACTCCGGCTAGACGCACTCCGTGGTTCGAGAGGCGCTCGGGATACTCGGCGACCTGGCTGAGCCGCCGCCAGGTGTGATCGGCAACGGAGTACGCGTCCACGTCATTGCCTTCGTAGCCGCAGTGCCCGCCGCCCCAGTAAAGGATTTGTTCGCGATCTGAGTCGAATGTTGCCGACCCCCAGGTCCGAGTGGGTGCCACTCTTCCTGGATTGACCAGATGAACCCACTGGTTGACCGGCAGGTTTTCCAGAGTCTGTTTCTGGAAGACACTGCGGCGCGCAACCGTGTCCTGCGATTCGAGAGCGATCACTTCTCCTTTGGGGATTGATTGGAGCGGCCGTGCTGTGACGGCAGGTTTCAGAATGCTTTTAGACTCGATGCGATAAGCGTAGGTGGAGCGCACCGGGAAGAGGATATTGCAACTCATGGTATCGCCCGGTTTCCGAGTATTTGCAGCGAGCACGATGGCCCGCTTTTCTGGCGCCAGGTCGGCGCTGAGATAGAAGCCGGTTGGCACTTCGCCTCGCAGTGCCATCCAGCGATCCGCTGAGGCATCGAAGGCCCACATGTCGGTGAGATCCTTCTGGTTGTAACCACCACCGATAATGACCCAACCGGTGTCGGGATCATACACGGTAAAGTGTCCCGCTCGCGCCTCGGGACCCGACGCCGCTTTGGACAGGCGCCAGGTTCGAGTCTTCAAATCAAAAATCCAGGTATCTGCAAGATAGTGACTCTGGGCATCGCCACCGAAGAGCACCAGTTGCTGGTTCCTTGTGTCGCACACCAGGCGGGTATTCATGCGAGGCGGAGGCTGAGTTGTCAGAGCCAGCGGCAACCAGCGATTCTCTCGAAACCGGTAGGACCAGGTGCCTGTGTATCCGACGATTCGCCCATCTGGTCCCTGTTCGGCAACGTGTCCGCCGCCAAAGAGCACAATCTCATTGTGCAGCGGGTCGTACGCCAAAGAACCTGCCATCACGGGGGGTGGAGACTGGATTGGCCTCAGATCTGTCCAGCGCCGTTGTTGAACGTGGTACGCAGCCGTCAAGCCGCCGGTGAAGTACATGAGCGAATCGGTGGGAGGATGGTAAACCACCTGATCGAAAACGATGTTGAGGTCGGGCCGAGGAACGCCTTCTCGATCTGCGGTGGGACCTCGGAGGACCGTCCGCTCGCTGCCGGTGGTGATACCCGAGTAGGTGCGAGGCACGTAGGCCAGAGGCAACTGCTTTTTCCAGGCCGCTGACCATTCAGAGGGAAACTGGCTCTGCCACTGCTTTGCGGCCAAATCGAACGCGACGACATCGTATTCCGGGATGCGCATCAGGGGCTGCTCCTGCAGCAGATCCGGGTCGTCGTTCATGAAGCCCCACAGCACAAATACGCCGGCCTTGGGGGCATAGCGCAGTGCCGATCCGCGCCGCGCCCCGGCCGGATCCTGTCGCAAGAGCGTCCAGGTATTCGCGGGAAGCTGGGCGTACACCGTGCCGGCTAGAAGCATTCCAACCAGGACGGCTGACCATTGGCAGGGTTTCTTGCTCCCTTTGGCTTCGAGGCGAGCTCGTTCAAAACTATCCATCGTGCTCCATCCTTTACGTTTTGTTTCACAACTACTGGGAGCCCAACTTAGGCCTCGGTGCTGCATGCTTGGCCGAGACTCCACCCCACTTTACATGCAATCCCAGGTTCATTGACACTCGATTTTGGCATCAGCTAAGATGGGCGTGGCTTTTGGCAAGAATGCCGGGGATAGCGAGGTGCGAGAGGTTATGGAGACAAGCGATCGTCGCCTGATGCGCGAAGAGTTAAAGCCGATTGCGGACAAAGTGTTTTCGGGCCAGCGGCTCTCGTTTGAAGATGGCGTCGCGTTGTACACGAGTCCGGATCTCCATACGGTTGGCGCTCTGGCAAACTGGGTCCGCGAGAAATGGAATGGCAACATCGGGTACTTCAACGTGAACCGGCACTTGAATCCGACCAACGTCTGTGTGGTGGACTGCAAGTTCTGCGGCTTTGCGCGTAAACCCAACAAGGGCGGCTACACAATGTCCCTGGAGGAAGCGTACCATCACGCCTCACAGGGCTATAGCGAGGCTGTAACTGAGCTCCATATTGTCGGTGGTCTTCATCCCTATCTGCCGTTCTCCTATTTCACAGACCTTTTGCGCGGGTTGAAAGAGCGCTTCCCGAAGGTACATCTGAAGGCCTTCACCATGGTCGAGTTGGATTTTCTGGCGCGCCGGGCCAAGTTGTCGGTCGAGGATACGATTCAAGCGCTGAAGGAAGCCGGCATGGATAGCTGTCCGGGCGGCGGGGCAGAGATTTTTGCCGAGCGCGCGCGAGAGATCATCTGCGACCACAAGGTCTCAGCGGAACGCTGGCTGGACATCGCCCGAAGGGTGCACAAGTCAGGTCTCAGATCCAATGCAACGATGCTTTATGGTCACGTCGAAACCGTGGAAGAGCGCGCTGACCACCTGATGCGTTTAAGAGAGCTACAAGACGAAACGGGTGGCTTTCAGTGTTTCATTCCTCTGGCTTTTCACCCGGCGAACACGCAACTGGAACATCTACCCGCTCCCACAGCCATGTTGGATTTGAGAACGATCGCAGTCGCCCGCCTGATGCTGGACAATTTCCCCCATATCAAGGCTTACTGGATCATGATTGGCGCCAAGACGGCACAGCTTGGACTGAACTTTGGCGCCGACGACTTGGATGGCACGGTCGTCGAAGAGAAGATTGTTCATATGGCCGGAGCCCAAACTCCGCTTGGCATGACTCGCGCCGAAATCGAGCATCTGATCCGTGATGCCGGGCGCGACCCCGTGGAGCGCGATACGTTGTATCGCCCAGTCCATCGCGCCGCGGCCGCCTGAACCGAATTGCCGGGATACGTTCCAACCCGGCAATCCGACTCGTCCCTTCTCCGCAGAGGATTCCTTACTGGGACGCACCCGCCTCGCGTCCGATCCCTGTCCCCTTTCTTACACGGATGCCGTAGGAACCTGTTCCTCCGGATCGGTTGTAGTGTCGTATTTGCACAAAGTAGTTGCCTGGCAGCAGATCCGCGGCGATTCTCGAGTTCAGCCCGGCGCCACCGTCATCGTCCTCTGCAATCAGGCTGGTCTGGCTTTCGGGCCCAAAGAGTTTCATGACGACGTCAGTCTGTCCGCTGGTCTCAATCACGTGTCGGCCTCGTGTGGCTGCCTTGAACAAGAACAGATCTTCCTCGCCGGGCGCTCCAATCTGTGCCGCAGTCGCTGCAGTGGCGTTGACACGAAGCTCCACGCCAGCGGTTGCAATTCGTGGGTAGGCTTCGGTGCTTGCGATAAAGGCCCTGTCCAGATTTGAGAGAGCCTCATTGGCTTTTGTGGCCACTCCATTCAGGGTCCAGCGTGCCGGGAAGAAATACAGCATGATGGAATCGCCATCGAAACTGGTGCCCTTGATCTGATCGATGCTGTATTTGTTCAGAACGTTATGCCGGATCTGGTCCTCATTCCAGTTGTTGGGCGGACCGCTCAAATCGCGAATCACAGCGGCTTCGTTCCACTCAATGCCGCCGGCCGGGTTCTGATGCTCGTGTCCCAGCCCGATGGCGTGTCCAAACTCGTGAGCTGAGGTTCCACCGTCCTGAAAGCCGAGGTTCATCGTGGGCTGATTCTGAGGAATGGATCTGCAGTCAGTGCCGATGTAGGACCAAGCGCCATCCGTGGGATCGAAAGCGACGCGGATTTCGGCGTCCGGTGCGGTACCGAATTCAAATGTCAGATTGGCGTGCTCCGTCCACCAACGCGCTTGCTCTCTTGCCAGAGCCCGCTGCGATGCCGTACCCCCAATGAACCGGACACGAAGGTTCGATCCGTTGATCCACATTTTTCTGAATTCAAATACGGCTCTGGTTGGGGCACCTCTGCGGCCGCTCTCGATCACCTGCGGCCGGTTGAGATTCTGGGGCAGAATCCGGTCGTGACAGATCTTCAATCTTCTGGCCATTGGCTTTCTCCTTTCATTTTTCGCTCTTGTGAGCAGACGCCCTTGAAGACGCCGGAGAAGGCTGGGCGCCGCCTTCTCCGTGGAGCTTCAGAATTTTCGAGCCAGGTACTTCAAAGGAATCGTCATTGAAACGCGTCCCAAGCTCAGCATCACGCTCGGCGACGGTTCCCGCGGCGGCGAGTGAGGATGGAGGAGAAACCGCGTCCAGACACTCATCATAGAGATCGAACCATGGCAGGCCGGATTCGCTGTATGACTTCGCATCGATGGGCGTTGCAGGAGGTCTTCCTCCAGTGATGCGCTCGAACTGGAGGCTGTTTGCGATGTGGACGCAGATTTGAGCCTGCGGCTGCGGCTCCCATGTCTCTATTCCGTAAGGGTCTCGATAGATCTTCTGTCTGATGGAGCCGCCGGCTCCCAGCCCCATCGCGAGGTCCTTTGTCTGGAGTCTTGACATAGGAATTGGGCCACGCGTTGGTGCCGGTGGCTGATCAGGAAATCTTCCTGGCTGGGGCACAAAGACGGCAATTTGAATGCCTCCAAGCGCCTCCTCTCCTATGAGTGATTCAACGGTGTAACCTGCTCCAAGCGGCATCGCGATAAACTGGCGGATCGATCCAAGCCCGGAGTTGATGCCGTCCAACCAGGGCTGGTTTGGGCACACGAGATAGTTCTGCGGTTGCTGATGCAGGCTGGCGTCGTCGGGTTCTCCCGAGATGGCGTTGACACCACCGACCGACACGGTAACGGCATTTGGTTTCCAGGAGGCAGCGCTGAAAGAAATCCAGAGCGCTTCTCGTTGGTACACCGGGATGAACACACCGCCCAAGTCGCGCCATACTTGTGGCACGCAATCCAGGAAGTCCTCGATTCTCAGAATGGGGAATCTGCCGAGGCCGGGTGGAAGGGGGTAAAGCCGGCCATCGTCGGGAATGCGGAGCGTCCGCTGGAAGCAGACTGCGAAGCGGTCTCCGACTCGAATGCTGTCATTCTCAATACGGACCCCAAACATAACGCCACCTTGCCGGCAAGGCTGGGGATTCCCTGGCTGAGAGTGTCGGATGAATCGAGGCTTTCCGAGAGGTGTAACGTCGGGAGTCGTTCGACGCTTTCTGGCGGCAGGCAGATCACATGGCGGGATCACCATGATTTGAATGCGCCGCGTCAGGAAGGATGGTTCGGCAGGAAGACCGATCCAACCGTGCACTTATGTTCCCAAAGCAGTTGAGCAAGCCTCTAACCAGAGCTTATAGAAATCTTGGCCAGTTTTTGAGCTCTTTTTTCTTGGCGTGCTTGCCTGCAGACTCAACATACCCTCCGCCCAAGCAAAGCCTCGGTGATTGGGTACTCAGAGATAGATGAGCTCTCCCTGAGGCTTACCGTTCTGACATCTCAGCAAGCCCACTGAGCGCGGAAGTGAGAATCTCTTGGGTCCGGCACTCCCTGGGTTGAAATACAGCACCTTTCCGTGTTCTTCGATCAATGGCTTGTGGCTGTGGCCAAATACGACCACGTCGGGCTGCTCCTGGCCTATTCGTTCCTTGAGCACTCTCGTAAGGCGTTGCGGGTTGCCAAGAATGTGGATCATGAAGATGCGCAGACCGCCGAATTTGAGGGTCTGCATCTCCTCCACGCCGGGCGGGACATTGCCTTCATCGACGTTGCCCCAAACGGCTGTGACGGAGGCAATCTGTTCAAGCTGTCGAAGCACCCGCAGGTCACCAATGTCGCCCGCGTGGAGGATGTGGCCCACTCCTTTGAACACGCTGGGAAGTTGGGGATCAAACTGCCCGTGTGTGTCGGAAATCACTCCGATGAGTTCTTGATTCATGGCGGGTACCCCGCTCAACTACGCCTTCCAAGGGTTGTGTTATACTCAAGCCCTCCCAGGGGAAGATCCAACTGGTTCGTTGCTGACATGCCAGAAAAACACCGCTGTACTCTCCCGCGCTGGTTTCTTCTCAAATGAAGACAGAAAAGATCTCCGAGTTCACGATCAGCCGTCTTTCAGTTTACCTGCGTTGTCTGAACCTTCTGGCTGCCTCGGGGGTCACCACCACCTCGTCGCAAGCGCTCGCCCAACAGTTTCAGTTGAACTCAGCCCAGATTCGAAAGGACCTCACCTATTTCGGCGAGTTCGGTGTTCGCGGCGTGGGCTACAACGTGGGCGAATTGCGAAGGCACTTGAGCAAGATTCTCGGCCTCGATGTGATCCATCGCGTCGGCATCGTCGGCGCAGGAAATCTGGGAATGGCTCTAGCAAACTATCGCGGTTTCGATCCGAGTCATTTTCAAGTGGCGGCGATGTTTGATCGCGACTTGTCGCGCGTGGGCGATACTTCGCGAAGCGGCGTCTTCGTTTACCACATCAAGGATTTGAAGCCCATTGTGACCCGCGAAGACATTCGGATCGGCGTCATCTGTGTGCCTGCCGACGAAGCGCAGGAGGTGGCCGATCTTTTTGTCGATGCGGGCATAACCGCCATTTTGAATTTCGCCCCCGTCCGGCTCAACACCGAACCAGGCGTGAAACTGAAGACGATGGACCTGGCGATTTCATTTGAGAGTTTGTCCTATTTCATTGCCAAACCCACTCTGACTCAGGCGGATGGCGGCAAGTTTATACCTGACTCTCCCGAGGAGATCGTGTCCGACTGATTATCCTGAAACCGGCGATTCAATCAACCGCGCTCAGCCAGAGTTCGGCAACTTTGCTAACTCTCTTCCATAACAATCCTGGGTCGCGGCTTGGCGAGCACGTCCCCGGTTAGCTCGGTCAGTCCCAGCGACATCCCCTCAAAGAACTGCTTCATTTCTTGAACAAAGCGGGCAACGTCCAGTCCGAGAAACGCTTCCGGCAGTTGGCTGAATTGCCTTTCTGCCTTTTGCAGACAACTCAGGGCCCCCTCCAGGTTCTCATTGCCAAAGTGGTACAACGACACGGCTGACATGATCAGGGCTTGATAGAAGATCTTCGTTTTCCCTTTGGCGTCTCCCAAATTTCTTCCCAAACATCGTGGCACTCAAAGTAAAAACCGCGGTTAAAGAGCTCCAGTCCAGTATAGAACTCGGGTGGGTGAGGCTTCTCTGGTGGGGTCATCTGAGCAACAGACTCATGGAGCTTCGGCAAAATAACAAGCTAGTATATCGTTTCACTGAATAGTATCTATAGAGTCGATTCTCTGCTATGCTGGGGGCATGGCTAGACAATCGACTCGACCCAAGTTAGTGCTGACCCCTGAAGAAGTCCGGTTGCTCGA
>Ga0187893_10004003_pt1 | contig 28793 bp, 26 predicted proteins | sample MA1701074metaG_FD_139574 | JGI IMG/M metagenome (GOLD analysis project Ga0187893, IMG submission 139574) | White microbial mat communities from a basaltic lava cave in the Kipuka Kanohina Cave System on the Island of Hawaii, USA - MA170107-4 metaG ...
ACTTGGAGGACCGGTGACCGGGATCGCGTATCCGTTCAGCGCTCTGGTCGGCGCCGGGGACCTCGGCCTCGCGCTGGTGCTCGGCGCGGTCTCGCCCGCGATCGGCGGGGTGCTCGTGCGCGGCGAGAAGGGCACCGCGAAGTCGACCGCCGTCCGCGGCCTCTCCGCGCTGCTGCCCGAGGTCGAGGTCGTGGCCGGCTGCCGGTTCTCCTGTGAGCCGGGCGCGCCCGAGGCCGGGTGCCCGGATGGGCCGCACGTGGCCGGGGTTGCGACCGAGGTCCGGCCGGTGCGCCTGGTGGAGCTGCCCGTCGGCGCGAGCGAGGACCGGGTCGCCGGGTCGCTGGACCTGGAGAAAGCGCTGGTGGAGGGGCGGCGGGCGTTCGAGCCGGGCCTCCTGGCGCGGGCGCACCGGGGGGTGCTGTACGTCGACGAGGTGAACCTCCTGGGCGACCACCTGGTCGACCTGCTGCTCGACGCCGCCGCGATGGGCACCAACCACGTCGAGCGCGAGGCCGTCTCGGTCCGCCACCCCGCCCGCTTCCAGCTGGTCGGTACGATGAACCCCGAGGAGGGGGAGCTGCGGCCCCAGCTGCTCGACCGCTTCGGGCTGGCGGTCGCGGTGCGGGCGTCGCGAGATCCCGTGCAGAGGGCTGAGGTCGTGCGGCGCCGCCTGGCGTACGAGGCCGATCCTCTTGCGTTCTCCGCGGCGTGGGCCGCCGCGGACGCCGAGGTGGCCGTGCGCATCGTCGCGGCGCGAAAGCTGCTCGGCGAGGTGACGTTGGGCGACCGGGCGGTCCAGGCCGTCGTGGCCGCCTGCACCGCGTTCGACGTGGACGGGCTCCGCGCCGACATCGTCACCGCGAAGGCGGCGGTGGCGCTGGCGGCACTGGAGGGGCGGGTGGTGGTTTCGATCGACGACGTCCGCCGCGCCGCCCTGCTCGCGTTGCCGCACCGGCGGCGGCGTGGGCCGTTCGAGGAGCCGGGCATCGACGAGGGACAGTTGGACGAGGCGCTATCGGGCTTCGTTGAGGGTCCCGAGGACGATCCGGGCGGCGGCTCGCGTGACTCGCGGGGAGAGGGCGAGTCGACCTTGCCGACCGGCGCGCGGTTCCGCCCGGCGGTGCTGCGGTTGGCCGAGCCGGGGGCGGGGCCCTTGGGGCGCCGCAGCCCCGCGCGCGGTGCTCAGGGGCATCACGTGGGTGACCGGGCTCGTTGCGGCTCCTCTGATATCGCGCTCGCGGCCACGATCCGGGCCGCCGCGGCGGCCGGGCGGCGGGGCGGGCTGCGGCGGGAGGACCTGCGCGAGAAGGTACGCGAGGGGCGCGAGGGCAACCTCGTGCTGTTCGTCGTCGACGCGAGCGGGTCGATGGCCGCGCGGCGGCGGATGACCGCGGTGAAGGGCGCGGCAGCCAGCCTGCTCCTCGACGCCTACCAGCGGCGGGACCGGGTCGGCCTCGTGACGTTCCGGGGGGCGGGTGCGTCTGTGGTGTTGCCGCCGACCTCGTCCGTCGACCTGGCGGTCCGGTTGCTCGCCGACCTCCCCACCGGCGGCCGGACCCCGATCGCCGCCGGCCTTGAGCGCGCCGCCGAGGTCCTGGCCGCCGAGCGCGTCCGCGACCCTCGCCGCCGCCCCTTGCTGGTGCTGCTGACCGACGGGCGGAACACGGCGGGACCGGACCCTTCTGCGGCCGCTCTCGGGCTTGCCCGCGCCGGGGTCTCAGGCGTCGTGGTCGACACCGAGGACGGCCCCACCCGGCTCGGGCTCGCCGGGCCGATCGCCGCCGCGATGGGCGCGCCCTGCCTGCGCCTTGAGGCCCTCGCCGCCGGCTCGTTGGCCGGTCTCGTGCGGAGGATCACCGCGGCATGAGCCTCAGCGGTGAACTGGCATGAGCGAGATGCCGAGGCGCCAGAGGCGTGAGCACCCGCTGCTCGTGGTCAATACCGGGCACGGGAAGGGGAAGTCGACGGCGGCGTTCGGCCTGATGCTGCGCGCGTGGGCGCAGGGCTGGCCGATCGGCGTGTACCAGTTCGTGAAGTCTGGCAAGTGGCGGGTCGGTGAGCACGCCGCCGCGCTCGCGCTCTCCGAATCGGGGAAAGGCGGCACGATCGACTGGTTCAAGATGGGCGACGGGTGGACGTGGACGTCCCGCGACCTGGACGAGTCGGCCGACCTCGCGCGGGAAGGCTGGGCGGAGGTCAAGCGCCGGATCGCCGGCGAGACCTACCGCTTCTTGCTGCTCGACGAGTTCACGTACCCCATGACGTTCGGCTGGGTCGACGTCGCCGAGGTCGTCGACGTGCTCGTCCACCGCCCGGGCTTTCAGCACGTCGTGGTCACCGGCCGAGACGCACCTGCCGAGCTCGTCGCCGCCGCCGACCTGGCCAGCGAGGTCGCCAAGCTCAAACACCCCTTCGACACCGGCCGCCGCGGCCAGAAAGGCATCGAGTGGTGACCGCGAGGCGCCATCACCCCGGATGATGAGAATCAGGCAAACCGTGCTTGTGGCCAGGATCCGTCCTGTGGCCAGGATTCGGCACGCATGCGTGCCGAATCCTGGCCATAAGGATCGCTGGCTGTGAGGGTGCCTCGGGTGGTGGTTGGGGGGACGTCGTCGGGCGTGGGGAAGACCACGGTGGCGACGGGGTTGGCGGCCGCGCTGGCCGGCCGGGGGCTGAAGGTCGCGGCGTTCAAGGTCGGGCCGGACTTCATCGATCCGTCGTACCACGCGCTCGCGACCGGCCGGCCGCCGCGCAATCTCGACGCGTTCATGCAGGGGCCAGACCTGATCGCGCCGTTGTTCGCGCACGGCGCGGCTGGCGCGGACGTCGCGGTCGTCGAGGGCGTGATGGGGCTGTTCGACGGTGCGTCAAGCCACGGCGAGCTGGCGAGCACCGCGCAGGTCGCGAAGCTGCTCGACGCCCCGGTGCTGCTCGTGGTCGACGCGAGCGCGATGGCGCGGTCGGTCGCCGCGATGGTCCACGGCTACGCCACGTTCGACCCGGGCGTGCGCCTCGCCGGGGTGGTGTGCAACAAGGTCGGCTCACCCCGCCACGCCGAGATCCTGCGCGAGGCGCTGGAGCCCTCCATCCCCTTGCTCGGCGCGATCCCGCGTCACCACGAGCTGCGCGCCCCGTCGCGGCATCTCGGCCTGGTCCCCGTCGCCGAGCGGCCCGCCGAGGCACGCCGAGCCGTCGCCGACCTGGGCGGTCACATCGCCGCGACCCTGGACCTCGACGGCGTGCTCACCCTGGCCCGCCGCGCCCCAACCTTGCACTGCGCGGCGTGGGCACCAGCCCGCCGAGCCCGCCCCGACCGCCACAAGGTCGGCATCGCCGTCGCGGGCGGTCCCGCGTTCAGCTTCTGCTACACCGAGAACCTCGAGCTGCTCACGGCGGCCGGCGCGGACCTGCTCCCGCTCGACCCCACCCGCGACGAGGCGCTGCCAGAGGGGACGCAGGCGCTCTACCTGGGCGGTGGGTTCCCTGAGGCGCACGCGGAGGCGCTGTCCGCGAACGCCCCCTTGAGGCGCGCCGTCCGCGCCTTCGCCGGCCCCGTGCTCGCCGAGTGCGGCGGCCTGCTCTACCTCTGCGAAACGCTGGACGGCCTCCCGATGTGCGGCGTCGTCGGCGCGAACGCCACGATGACTGACCGCCTGAACCTCGGCTACCGCGAGGCCGAAGCTGCCACCGCATCCGCGCTCTGGGACCAGGGCGAGCGCACGAGAGGCCACGAGTTCCACTACTCCACGGTCTCGCCAGGCGCCGGCCCGGCGCCCGCGTGGCACCTGAACCGCCCAGAGGGATTCGTCATAGACCGAGTACACGCGAGCTACCTCCACACCCACTGGGCCGCCACGCCGCACATCGCCCGAAGGCTGGTGGAGGCCGCCGGAGCGCGGAGCGCGACTCCCATCCCGGAGGGATCCTCGTGAACCGAGGCAGGCTCACCGGCGTCGGGGTCGGCCCGGGCGACCCCGAGCTGATCACCGTGAAGGCGATCCGCGTCCTCCGCGAAGCGGACGCGGTGTTCGTCCCGGTCTCGGCCTCCGCTGGGGGCGAGCCCGGCTACGCCGAGGCTGTGGTCCGCGCCCACGTCGACCGGCCCGTCGAGCGCCTGGCCTTCGCCCTCGGCGACGACTCCCGGGGTCGCGAGGCGAGCTGGGACGCCGCCGCCGGCGCGGTCGCGCAGGTCGTCACGGCAGGAGGCTGGGCAGCGTTCGCGACGATCGGCGACCCGAACCTGTACTCAACGTTCACGTACCTCGCGCGGCGCCTGCCGGTCCACGCGGCGATCGACACCGTGCCGGGCATCACCGCGTTGCAGGACCTCGCGGCCCGGACGGGCACGGTCCTGGCAGAGCAGGACCAGACGCTCGCGCTCTTGCCGTTCACCGCTGGCCCCGAGCGGCTCGCGGCGGCGCTCGACCAGTACGACACGGTCGTGACCTACAAGGGCGGGCGCCTCTTGCCCGACGTCCGCAAGGTGCTCGCCGACGCCGGCCGGCTCGATGAGGCGGTGTTCGGCGCCCGCTTGGGGCTCGACGGCGAGCAGGTCGGCGACCTCCCCGACGGCCCCGCGCCGTACCTGTCGACCGTGATCGTGAGGCGGCTCCCGTGACCGCAAAAGTCTGGTTCGTCGGCGCCGGGCCCGGCGCGGCCGACCTCATCACCCTGCGCGGCGCGCGCGTCATCGACCAGGCCGAGATCGTGATATGGGCCGCCAGCCTCGTCCATCCCGGCATCGTGGCCGGCGCGACCGGCGAGCTGCTCGACTCCTCGGGGATGACGCTGGAGGAGGTATGCGCCGTCTACGACCGCGCCCTCACCGGAGGTCTGCGCGTCGCGCGCGTCCACTCCGGCGACCCGTCGCTCTACGGCGCGATCACCGAGCAGCTCGCCCACTGCGACCGCATCGGCCTGGCCTGGGAGATCGTGCCCGGCGTCTCCTCGTTGGCGGCGGCGGCCGCCGCCGCGGGCCGCGAGCTGACCGTTCCCGAGGTCGCGCAGTCCGTCATCGTCACCCGCCTGCCGACCGCGACGCCGATGCCGGAGGGCGAGGAGGTCCGCGCCTTCGCCCGGCACGGCACGACCATGGCGCTGTTCCTGTCCGCGAAGCGGGGCCTGAAGCTGCAGGAGGAGCTGCTCGCGGGTGGCTACCCACCCGGCACCCCGTGCGTCGTCGCCTACCGCGTGACCTGGCCCGACGAGGCCGTCTACCGGTGCGACCTCGGCGACCTCGCCAGCACGCTGCGCGAAGCCCGGCTCCACAAGCACACGTTGATCCTCGTCGGCCCCGCGTTGGCCCCTCCAGAAACCCGCACCCGCCTCTACGACCCCACCTTCTCCCATGAATTCCGGCCTGCGCGAACCTGACCTCCCGCGCACCGCCAAGGTCCGCACCGGCCCGCTGCGCAGCGGCTGGACGACCGGCACGTGCGCGGCGGCGGCGGCGAAGGCGGCGGCGCTGCTACTCGCTGGCGCCGGGGCGCCGACCGACGTCGAGGTGGCCCTTCCCGGCGGCGAGCGCGTGACCTTCACGGTCGAGCGTGCGACACGAACGCCCGGCTACGCCGAGGCCGTCGTGGTCAAGGACGCCGGCGACGACCCCGACGTGACCCACGGCGCCCACCTGACCGTGCGCCTCACGCAGAGCGCCGAGCCCGGCGTCACCTACCAGGCGGGCGAGGGCGTCGGTACGGTCACGAAGCCTGGCCTGGGCTTGGAGGTCGGCGGGCCAGCGATCAACCCTGTGCCCCGGGCGCAGATCGCTCGGGCGATCGGCGAAGTGCTCGACCTCGACCGCCAAGGCGTCGTCTGCGAGATCCGCGTCCCCGGCGGCGAGCGCATGGCCCGCAAGACCACGAACCGGCGGCTCGGCATCGTCGGCGGCATCTCGATCCTCGGTACGACCGGCATCGTGCGGCCGTTCTCCACCGCATCGTGGCGCGCCTCCGTCGTCCAGGCGATCGACGTGATGGCCGCTCAGGGCCTCGACACGGTCGTCCTCGCGACCGGCGGCCGCACCGAGCGCGCGGCGATGCGCCTGCTGCCCGACCTGCCCGAGGTCTGCTTCGTCGAGGTCGGCGACTTCACCGGCGCCGCGCTCCGCCAGGCGGTCGCCGACGGGCTGCGCGCCTGCGTGTTCGTCGGGATGGCCGGCAAGCTCGCGAAGCTCGCCGCCGGGATCATGATGACCCACTACACCCGGTCCAAGGTCGACCTCGGGCTGCTCGCCGAGCTGACCGCCGAGGCCGGCGGGTCAGCCGAGGCCGTCGTGGCGGTCCGCCAGGCGAACACCGCCCGCCACGCGTGCGAGCTGTGGGCCGAGCACGGCGTCGACCGCGCCCCGAGCCTGCTCTGCGCCCGCGTCGCCGCCAACCTCGAGGCGTTCACCGAGGGCAAGCTCCGCGCCCGGGTGGTCATGGTGGACTTCGACTCGTTGGAGCCAGTGGGGCGATTCCCGTGATCACGGTGATCGGCATGGGGGAGCAGCCGCTCGGCGAGCCGGCGGTGATGGCGCTGGCCGGGGCCGCGCTGGTCGTCGGGGGCGCGCGCCATCTGGAGGCGGTCGCGGCGCTGCTCCCGCCCGAGCATCAGGCCATGGCGGTCGGTGGGGACCTGGAACCGGTGCTCGCCGCGCTCGCCGCCTCGCCTGGCCCGGCCGTGGCGCTTGCCTCGGGCGATCCGGGGTTCTTCGGGATCGTGCGGACGCTGGCGCAACGGTTCGGGCCGGGCGCGTTGCGGGTGATCCCGGGGGTTTCGAGCGTCGCCTCGGCGTTCGCGCGTGTTGGCCATAGCTGGGACGACGCGGTCGTCGCCTCCGCGCACGGGCGGTCGCCGACCACGGCGGTCAACCTCTGCCGCCGCTTCCCGAAGGTCGCGGTGCTCACGAGCCCCACGTTCGGTCCGGCGGCGCTCGCCGCCGAGCTGGGGACTCTTGAGCGGACCCTCGTCGTCGTCGAGGAGATTGGTGCCGGCAGCGAGCGCGTCACCACCGGCTCGGTCGCCGAGATCGCGCGGCGGGCGTTCCGCGACCCCAACGTCGTGCTGTGCCTCGACGTGGCCTTGAACCACAAGAGTACCCAGTGGCCTCCGCGCCCTAGTCCCGACCGGTGGGCGCTTCCCGAGGAGGAGTTCGCCCACCGCGACCGGATGATCACGAAGGCCGAGGTCAGGGCCTTGGCGCTCGCGTGGCTCGGTCCTGGGCCGGGTGACCTGCTGTGGGACGTGGGCGCGGGCAGCGGAGCCGTCGCGGTGGAGGCCTCGCGGCTGGGCGCGGCGGTGATCGCGATCGATGCCGACCCCGCACAGTGCGACCGGGCCCGCGCGAACGCCGCCCGCCACGGCGCGCCCGTGGAGGTCGTGGAGGGCAAGGCCCCCGCCGCGCTCGCCGAGCTGCCCGACCCCGACGCGGTGTTCGTCGGTGGTGGGGGCGCAGAGGTCGCCCAAGCGGCGGCCGCACGAGCCCGGCGCGCCGTGGTGGTGGCCCTCGCGACCGTCGAGCGCGTCGCGCCGGTGATGCAGGTCCTGGCCGCCGCCGGCCTCGGCGTCGAGGGCGTCCAACTGTCCGCCGCGCGCCTCGCGCCGCTGGGGTCGGGGACCCGGCTCGCGGCCGAGAACCCGGTGTTCCTGGTCTGCGGGAGGCGGAGCTCGTGATCGCCGTCGTCGCCGCGACGAAGGCCGGGCGCCGCCTGGCCGCGGACATCGCCGCGCACCTCGAGGGCAAGCTGGTCGAGGGGCCGGCCCGCCAGGCGGTCGCCGCGGCCTGGGCCGAGGCCGACCAGCTCGTGCTCGTCATGGCCGCGGGCGCCGCGGTGCGGTTGATCGCACCATTGCTCGCGAGTAAGCGGAGCGACCCCGGGGTCGTGGTCGTGGACGACGCGGGGCGGTTCGCCGTGCCGCTGTCTGGCGGGCACGAGGGCGGCGCCAACGGGCTCGCCGGCCGCATCGCCTCGTACCTCGGTGCGACGCCAGTCGTGACCACTGGCTCCGAGACCCACGGCGTGGCCGGGCTCGCGGACCTCGGCATGGCGGTCGATCCCGAGGTCGCCGACCTCGCCGCGGTCGGGGGCGCGCTGCTCTCCGGTGAACGGGTCGTGCTGGTCAACCGGCCACGCTGGCCGCTTGGCCCGCTGCCGGAGACGGTGGTCGAGGCCTCGCAACCTGCCGCCCCGCTCATCTGGGTCACCGACCTTCTCGTCGACCCGCCGCGTCCCGCCGTGGTGCTGCGCCCGCCCTCGCTGGTGGTCGGTGTGGGAGCGAGCCGGGGCGTCTCTGGGGCCGAGGTGCGCGGGCTGATCGACCGCGCGTTGCGTGAGGCCGGCTTGTCCCTGGCGTCCGTGTACTGCTTCGCGACGGTCGACGCGAAGGCCGGGGAGCGGGGGATCGCCGAGGCCGCCGCCGGCCTGGGCGTGCCGCTCGTGACACTGCCCGCGGACCGGCTCGCGGCCATCCCGGTGCCCAACCCCAGCGCGGTCGTCGCGGCGGCGGTCGGCACGCCGAGCGTCGCCGAGGCGGCCGCGCTCGCCGAGTCCGGTGGCTCGCTGGTCGTTGCGAAACAGAAGAGCCTCAGCGGTGAACCTGGCAAGAGCGCGATGGCCACGGTCGCGGTCGCCCGGCGGGCGCCGCGTGGGGTGTTGCTGCTGGTCAGCCTCGGTCCCGGCGCGCCGGGCGCCATCACCGGCCAGGCGCGCGGGGCGCTGGCCCGGGCCGAGGTCGTTGCCGGGTACAGCCCGTACGTCGACCAGGCGGTGCCGTTGCTGCGGCGTGGCGCGCGGTGCGAGCGGTACGAGCTGGGCGACGAGGTGCTCCGCGCCGAGCGGGCCGTCGCGCTGGCGCGGGAGGGCCGGCGCGTGGCGCTCGTGTCGGGGGGCGACGTCGGGGTGTACGCGATGGCCTCCCCGGCGCTCGAGCGCTGCGGGAAGGATGTGGATGTCGAGGTCGTGCCGGGCGTGACGGCGGCGAGCGCGGCGGCGGCGGTGCTCGGCTCGCCGCTCGGGCACGACCATTGCGCGATCTCGCTGTCCGACCTGCTCACGCCGTGGGAGGTCATCCGCCGCCGGGTGAAGGCCGCCGCCGAAGGGGATTTCGTGGTCAGCTTCTACAACCCGCGGTCGAGTCTGCGCCACTGGCAGCTCGCCGAGGCATGCCTGCTGCTGGGAGAGCACCGTGCCGCCGACACGCCCGCGGCGGTCGTTGCCGACGTGACCCGCCCGGCGCAGCGCGTGCTGCGCCGCACCCTCGCGACCCTGGACCCCGCAAAGGTGGACATGCACAGCCTGGTCGTGGTCGGCAGCTCGCAGACCCGCTGGGTCGGCGACCACATGGTGACGCCGAGGGGGTACCAGTGACGCCGTTGTGTGGAGGATCCGCGCGGTATACCGCGCGGATCCTCCACACAAAATTCGTCGTGGTGACCGCGGCGTGCGTCGGGTGCGGGGCTTGCCTGGGGACGTGCCCTGAGCGGGCCATCCGCGCCACCCGGCGGGGGCTGGTGGTGCTCGGCAGCTGTACGGGATGCGGGGAGTGCGCCGAGATCTGCCCCGCCGACGCGTGCGTGGAGGTGCTCGCCTGATGCGCGAGCGCGGCGTCCACCCGATCGAGCGGGAGTCCTACCGCCGCCTGCGCGAGGCGATCGACCTGTCCGGGCTGCCGCCGCTATCGCGGGCCGTCGCCGAGCGCGTCATCCACGCCACCGCCGACCTCGGGTACGCCGGCGACCTCGTGCTCGACGAGGACGCGCTCCGGGCCGGCCTCACCGCGCTGCGCGCCGGAGCGCCCGTCGTCGTCGACACGCGCATGGTCGCCGCCGGCGTCACGGGGCTTAAGACCATCTGCGGGCTCGACAGTTCATCGCCAGTCGCACCGGAGCGCGGAGCGCGACCCCATCTCGGAGGGATCATGGGTGAGACCCGCAGCGCCGCCGGCATCCGGCTCGCGAGCGCGCGGGCCGGTCCTGGCGCGGTGTACGCGATCGGCTGCGCGCCAACGGCGCTCGAGGCGCTGCTCACGCTCGACGCCCGCCCCGCGCTCGTCATCGGCCTGCCCGTGGGGTTCGTCGGGGCGGTCGAGTCCAAGGAGGCGTTGCGGGCGAGCGGCCTGCCCGCCTGCACGAACCGTGGCCCCAAGGGTGGGGCGGCGGCGACCGCCGCGGCGCTCAACGCGCTCCGCTACTTCCAGGAGGGATGATGGGGAGGACGCCAGCGCTGCTCATCGCCGGGCACGGCTCACGGAGCCAGGCCGGGATCGAAGAGTTCTTCGCCCTCGCCGACCGCGTCCGCGCGCTCGCACCGGGGGTCGCGGTGGGTGCGGGGTTCCTGGAGCTCGCCCCACCTCCGCTGTCGGTCGCGGCCGGCGACCTTGTCGCCGAGGGTCACGAGGAGATCGTCGTCGTCCCGCTGACGCTCGTGGGGGCGGGCCACGCGAAGGCCGACATCCCCACGGTCGTCGTCATCTCGCGCAGCGACTTTCCGGGAGCCCGGTTCACCTATGCGCGTGAGCTCGGCATCCATCCCGACCTCCTCACGGTGGTCACCGAGCGGCTCGACGCCACGGTTCCGCCCGAGCTGCGCGACCAGACCGCGGTGCTGCTGGTCGGGCGCGGCTCCTCGGACCCGGACGCGAACTCCGACATCCTCAAGGTCGCGCGCCTGCTGTGGGAGGGAAGCCTCAGCGGCACGCGGGGCTGGCCGGCCGTCGAGGCCGCGTTCGTCGGGATCACCGCTCCCCGGGTCCCCGAGGGCCTCGAGCGCTGCCGGCGCCTGGGGTTCCACCGCATCGCGGTCGCGCCGTACTTCTTGTTCACCGGAATCCTCGAGCGGCGTATCGCCGCGCAGGCCGAGGCGTTCGCCGCCGCGCATCCCGACATCGACGTCCAGCTGACCCGCTATCTCGGTCCCGACGACCGCGTCGCCCGGCTCGTGCTCGAGCGCTACCACGAGGCCGTCTGGGGCCCAGTTCCACGCAGCTGCGACAGCTGCGTCTACCGCGTGACCCGCGAGTCCCCGAACCTGCACCACAGCCACCACCATGCGGGTGAGGGCGGCGGCGGAGCCGTCGCCCGTGGGCGGGGATATGAGTGAGCTCGTCCTCGTGCTCGGCGGCACGCGGTCGGGAAAGAGCGCGGTCGCCGAGTCGATCGTGGCGGCCGGTGGCGGCGAGGTCGTCTACGTCGCCACCGGTCTCGCCGGCGACGCGGAGATGGCCGAGCGCATCGCCGCCCACCGCGCGCGACGCCCGCCCGCGTGGCGCACCGTGGAGACCGCCGACCCCGCCGCGGCCGTGCGCGGCGCCCCGGCGGGCAGCGCCGTGCTGGTCGACGGGGTCGGCATGTGGCTGGCCGCTCGCCCGGCCGCGCCGCGGGACGAGGTGCTCGCCGAGGTCGACGCGCTGTGCGCCGCCGCCGCCGCGCACGACGGCGGCCCGGTCGTGGTGGTGGCCGAGGAGGCCGGCATGGGCGTGGTCCCGCTGGGGGCCGAGACCCGGCGGTGGCTCGACCTGCTCGGCGAGGCGAACCAACGGCTGCAAACCGCCTCCTCCCGCACCTACCTCGTCGTCGCGGGCGCCGCGGTGCCCCTTACTCGGAGCCTGCCGGCTCGGCACACCCCGGTTCATGGGGACCGGCTCGTGCCAGAGGGCGCGCGGGATTTCGCGGTGAACGTGCATGGCCAGGCACCACCCCCCCACATCCGCGCCGTGATCGACGCGGCGCTCGACGACGCGGGCCGCTACCCCGACGACGCTGCCGCGCGCGCCGCCGCCGCGGCGCGCCACGGGCGGCCGGCCGGCGAGGCGCTCGTCACCGCCGGGGCAACCGAGGCGTTCGATGTGCTCGCACGGGTGGTCCATGCGCGGCTGGCCTGCGTCTCCAGCCCCAGCTTCACCGAGCCCGAGGCGGCGCTGGCGTCCGCGGGCGTCCCGGTCACCCACGCCTTCCGACTCCCAGAGCACGGGTGGCGCCTCGACGCGAGCGCGGTCGATCCCCAAGCGGACGTCGTCGTGGTTGGCAACCCGAACAACCCCACCGGCACGCTCGACGAGCCCGAGCAGGTCGCCGCGCTGTGCCGGCCCGGTCGGGTCACCATCGTCGACGAAGCGTTCATGGACTTCGTGGAGGATCCCAAGGAGCACAGTCTCGCCGCCCGGCGCGACCTCCCCGGCCTCGTCGTCGTGCGGAGCGTCACGAAGCTGTGGGGGTTGGCCGGCCTCCGCGCCGGCTACCTGCTGGGGCCACCAGGCCTGGTCGCCCGCTGCGCCGCCGCCCGCCCGCCGTGGGCGACGAGCGGCCCCGCGCTCGCCGCGGTCGAGGCCTGCGCGCACGACGAGCGCTACCGCCGCCAGGTCGCGCGCGAGATCGCCGCCCAGCGCGCCGCCCTCGTGGAGGAGCTGCGCGCGTTGCCGGAAGTGGCGGTCTACCCGGGCGCCGCGAACTTCCTCCTGCTCCAGGTCCCGGGCGGGCCAGCGGTGTACTCGCGCCTGCTCGCGCGTGGCGTCGCGGTGCGCCCGCCGACGTTCCCTGGTCTCGGCCCCGATCACCTGCGGGTGGCCGTCCGCGACGACGAGGCCAACGCCGTGCTGGTGAAGGCGCTCGCCGAGGCACTCGCCACAAGAGCTACAGCGGTGGATCTGGCATGAGCCTGGAACAACAGATCACCGACCTGGCGGCCGGCATCGTCCCGGTGGACGAGGCGGCGGCCGCCCAGGCGCGGCGCCGCCACGACGGGCTGGTCAAGCCGCCGGGCAGCTTGGGGAGGGTCGAGCAGCTGGGCGCGCAGCTGGCGGCGATCGCCGGCCGCTGCCCCCCGCCGGTGCCGGCCGAGCCGGCGGTCGTCGTCGCGGTGGGCGACCACGGGGTCCACGCGCAGGGCATCACGCCGTGGCCGCAGGAGATCACCGCCGCGATGGTCGGGGTCTTCTGCGAGGGTCGCGCCGCGGTCAATGCCATCGCCGCCACCGTGGGCGCGCGCGTGGCGGTGCTCGACGTGGGCGTGGCGGGCGAGGTCGCGCGGCATCCCCGGGTGCGAAGGTCGCGGGTCCGGGACGGCACCGCTGACCTGTCGCAAGGCCCGGCGATGACCCGGGCCCAGGCCGCTCGGGCCGTGCTCGCGGGCGCCGGCTTGGCGGAGGAGCTGGTCTCAAGCGGCGTCGACCTACTCGTCACTGGCGAGATGGGAATCGCGAACACCACCGCTGCGGCCTGCCTGATCGCGGCGTTCACTGGCGCCTCACCCGCCGCGGTGACCGGTCCTGGCGCCGGCGCGGGCGCCGAGATGCTCGCGCGCAAGACCGCCCTGGTCACCGCCGCCCTCGCGCGGCACGCGCCCGACCCGGCCGACCCGATCGGCGTCCTTGCCGCCGTCGGCGGGCTCGAGCACGCCGCCCTCGCCGGCGTCATCCTGTCCGGCGCGGCGGACCGGCTGCCGGTCGTGCTCGACGGCGTGAGCGCCGCCGCCTCCGCCCTCGCCGCCACCGCGCTGTGCCCACCCGCCCCCGGCTACCTGGTCGCCGGCCACCTCTCGACCGAGCCGGGCGCGAGCGTCGCGCTCGACCACCTCAACCTGCGGCCCCTCCTCGACCTCGGCTTGCGGCTCGGCGAGGGCACCGGCGCCCTCCTCGCCATCCCCATCCTCACCGCCGCCGCCCGCCTCCTCACCGACATGGCCCCCATCGCCGACCTGCGGTAGCACAAGATGGAGGAGTACACTTCGACGAAATACGCTCCTCCATCTTGGACAGGCGAATGGTTGGGAAGCCGGACCGGATCTTCGATCGGGACATCGAGTGGCGCGATCTTGCGGCCTTCGCCGCGCGCGCTGAGGGGCGCACGCAGCTTGGCGTGGTCAGTGGGCGGCGGCGGCAGGGCAAGACCTACCTGCTGGAGGCGCTCGCCCGCGAGAGCGGAGGGTTCTACTTCGGTGCGACCCAGGCCACGGAGGCCGAGTCGCTCCGGTTGTTCGGGGACGCGTTGGGCCGCCACTTGCGCCTGGCCGTACCGCCGCGGTTCCTCGGCTGGGACGAGGCGATCCGGTACCTGTTCACCATTGGCGACGCTGGCCTGATCGTGTTGGACGAGTTCCCCTACCTGAGCAAGGTCTCGCCGTCGCTGCCCTCGATCCTGCAGCGTGAGGTCGACCGAGCGATCTCGGAGGGGACGGCCATCTCGTTGATCCTCTGCGGGTCGGCGATGTCGATCATGGGTGGGTTGCTGGCGGGCAGCGCGCCGTTACGCGGTCGGGCCAACCTTGAGCTGGTGGTACACCCGTTCGATTACCGGCTCGCCGCCGGGTACTGGCAGGTCACCGACACCCGGTTAGCCGCCCAACTGCACGCCGTGGTCGGTGGCACGCCGGCCTATCGCCGGTTCGTCAACGACGACGGGCCCGAAAGCATGGACGACTTCGACGAGTGGGTACTGCGGACCGTCCTCAACCCGGCCACCCCGCTGTTCCGGGAGGCGCGCTACCTGCTAGAGGAGGAGGCTGGCGTACGGGACACCGCCCTCTACCACTCGGTCCTCGCCGCGGTGGCCAATGGCGACGGAACGCGGGGCGGGATCGCGAACTACATCGGGCGCCGGGCCGCCGACATCGGTCATCACCTCACCGTGCTGGAGGACCGCGGCCTGCTCCGCCGGGAGCCGGACGTCTTCCGCTCCGGCCGGTCCCGCTACCGGGTCGCCGAGCCACTGATCACCTTTTACCAGGTCGTCATGCGCCCGCGGTGGGGCCTGCTGGAGAGCGGCCGCGCGCGAGCCGTGTGGCAGGATGCCAAGCCACGGTTCTCGTCCCAGGTGCTCGGCCCGCACTTCGAGCAGATGTGCCGCGAGTTCGCGGCTACCACCGAGTCGTTCGGGGCCTTGCCCGGCGAGGTCGGCGCCGGTGTCGTCGCTGATCCGGCCCGGCGCATCCAGATCGAGATCGACGTCGCCGTGTTCGCGCCCGCGGTCGGCGACCAGCCCCGGCGGATCCTGTCCGTCGGCGAGGCGCAGTGGGGCGAGCCCCTCGGCGCCCGTCACCTCGAGCGCCTCCGGCGCGCCCGCGACCTGCTGGCAACCCGTGGGTATGACACGCGAGACACCGTCCTGGCCTGTTACGCCGGCGCCGGCTTCGCCCCCGACCTGCTGGCCGGCACCACCGACGACCGCATCGTGACCGTGGGCCTGGACGACCTGTACGCCGACGCCGTCAGTCATAGGCCCTGAGAGCCGGGCGCCAGGCAGCGAGCCCGGGAGGTGCAGTGGGAAGGGCCGCGCCCACGGTCCGTGGCCCTTCCCACTCACCCCACATGGGTCCTGAGCTGTGGGCACCGGCACCAGAACGTGCGGAATGCAACTACACCAGGTCTCGGCCCCCGCTTTTCCGGGGTCCAGGCAGAGCCACGGCTTGTGGCGGTATCCCCATCTTTTTGTGGACGCCGTCGGGGTGCTGGCTGAAGCCGAAAATGGGGGCCTGGACGAAGCGCGGGAGATTATTACCAAATGTAGGGATGCTTCCTCTTAAGGCTGGCCGAACTCTAGCGCAGAGGGTATTTTGACTGTTGCGGAATGGCGACGGCGTGGTAGCTAAAACCGTCGGGAACGTCGAAAGAACAGCTTCCTGTGCATCTGGAGGAAGCGTAGCGTGACGGCCATAGGGCGCCATAGGTCATTCCTTCCCACCAACCAGCTTGCGTGCATAGCCATCGCATGCGCAAGAAAAATTGCAAATTCCATGCTCCCAGCCGTCGAGGCGGTCCGATCCGGCTCCGCTTTTAACTCCTGAGGATCCAGGGCTTTAGGACATAGGACCGAAAATGGCTGAGAGGCTTACAGGGCGATGCAAAGCGGGACAGGGTCGCCGTCGTGTGCATGTGCGGGCCAGATCCGCACGCGTGCAGAAGCTTTCGCGCGTGGCCGCGCAAAAGCTCCGGGTCGTGAGCGGGGGCGGGGATTAGCGTTCAAGCTCGTTATCCCTGGTTACCAGTGCTTTTGACCGATGTCCATTACCTATGCCCTAAAGGCCTGGAATCGGGATGCCATAGGCGTCGAGGGCTTTGTCGGCAGTGACGAGAATGAGCTGCTCGATTTCGGCCTGGGCCACGAGCATCCGGTCGAACGGGTCGCGGTGATGGGTAGGCAGCGAGCCTGCGCGCCAGGCATGCTCACCAGTGACGGGCAGCTCCACGAAACCGGATTCGCGCGTCTCGGCCAGGATGTCCGCACCGCTGAGGTCGAGCCGACCGAGAGTGACCTTGATCGACACCTCCCAGATGGTGGCGGGGCTGTAGTGGACGATGTTGGTCTGCTCTGCGATGGCCGCCTTCGCTGCCGCAGCGAGCCGATCGTCGTCGATCAGCCACCAGAGCAGGACGTGCGTATCGAGCAGCAGCCTCACGGCTTGGCCATCCCAAAAGCGTCGGCCACGTCATCGGGAAGTAGGCCGTCAAAGTTCTCCCGGATACTCAGCCTGCCCTTAGCCGGCCCGGCGTGCGCTCGGCAGGCTCGGCGCGTGAGAGCATCGCCACTGGCTTGCCGTTGCGGGCGAGCAAGATCCGCTCACCTTGCTCCACCCGGTCGAGCAGGCGCGAGAGATGTGTCTTGGCCTCCTGTACGTTGATGACGTCCACGCCAACCGGCCCTTAGGAAATCTCACCTGGCCAACATCGCGCCAAATGGCAACGTTATTCATGCCCGGGGCCTAAGTCCTAGTTTCAGTGCCGAGAGATGGCAGGACCTTGTCAGCATCCCGCGCCTGCCCGCATCAGGCCGGTCGGGGGGATGCCCATGAAGTCTCCCTCGTGGGTGCCGGACAGCGTGTAGGCGATGAAGCCGTCGATGTCGCCGGCGTTGAGGTGCTCGGCGGCCTGTTCCTAGGCGGCGATGTTCTTCTCTCGTGACACGGAAGCGTCTCCTGACGGCATGGGACTAGCAACAATCCCATGCCGGGATTCACCCCGCGGGGCGTTCCCAACCCTCGGTTAGGAGAGAGAAAGACCGGCCTGTATCTCACCCCTGGTAGGGTCAGGGCGTGGTGCTGACGGTCTTGCGGCGCACGTCCCAGCTCGTCGGGTTGCCCGCCATGACCGGCGCCGTGGTGGGGTTGGGGGCGGCGGGGCTGTTCTGGGTGGTCAACGGCGTCATGCTGCCGGCCATCCTGGGTGCGCCGCTGGCGGTCGGCGCGATAGCGCCGTGCGTCGGGCTGGCCGTGGCGGTCAGGGTGCTGGACCGGCGCGGGCGGGGGCGGCTGACGCCGGCCACGGTCGACGAGTACCTGCTGGCGTTCCACGAGCCTGACCGGGCGCTTGAGATGCGCGAGCTGCCCAGCCGGATGGTCGCGACCGTGGCCACGGTCGGGCTGGGAGGCGCCATGGGGCTGGAGGCCCCGTCGGTCTTTATGGGGTCGGTCGTCGGCAACACCGTCCAGCGGAGGCTGTGCCGGCCGATGGAGGGCTGTGACCGCAGGGTCCTCATGGTGGCCGGAGCGGCGGCCGGCGGTGGGGCGATCCTGCGGGCGCCGCTCACCGCGGCGCTGTTCGCGATCGAGTCGCCGTTCCAAGGAGCCGTCGCGGGGCGCCTGTTGATCCCCGCACTTGCCGGGGGATTCTCCGGGTACCTCGCGTTCGTCGCCGTCCACGGCGACACGTTCCTGCTCCCCTTGGTCGCGGGAGCGGGCCTGGGAGCACGGGAGCTGCTGGCATCGGCCCTGATCGGGGTCCTCGCGGGGCTCGGTGGGCGCGCGTTCGTGCGGCTCGCCATGCGGGCGATCACGATCGGTGCCTCGGCGCCCAGCGCCCGGCGCCTCGCGGTGGCGGGCCTCGCGCTCGCCAGCATGGCCGTGCTCTGTGACCAGGCGTCGGGGAGCGCGCTCACGCTCGGCCCAGGCGTCGGCGCGATCCGTTGGGCGATCTCGGACCCGCACCCGATGGCGCTGGTCGCCGTGGTGCTGGCGCTCCGTCTCTTGGCGATGGCGGTGACGGTGGGTGGCGGTGGTGCGGGAGGGCTCACGACTCCCCTATTGGTCGGCGGCGCACTCATCGGCCAGATCGCCGGGACCCTGGCCGGGGCCGACAACGTCTCGCTGATGGCGCTCGTTGGCGTGGGCGCCTTCTTCGCGGCGAACTACCGGGTCCCGCTCACCGGCGTCGCGTTCGTCGCCGAGGCGACGGGTCGCCCCCTGTTCGCCGTGCCCGCGGTGCTGGCCTCGGTTCTCGGGGACCTCCTGATGGGGAACCACTCCATCACCCTGTGCCAGCGACTCGGCCGCCGCGACGGGAAATCCTTGACGCCCGATCCCTCGTGACACGATATTTCTCAAGGTGACAGAACGGTCTTCCTACAACACCGCGGGCGCGAACGACCGGGAGCTCGGCGATTTCACGATGCGGTGGGAGACCCTGCGCCTTGTGCCGCTCGCGTTGGTGATCGGGGTGCTGAGCGCGGTCGCCGCGCTCGCGCTGCTCAGCCTGATCGCGGTGATCACGAACCTCGCCTACCGGTTGCGGTTCAGCGCGGAGTTCCAGCCACCGACGTTGGCGGTGCTCGGCGCGTTCACCGTCGTCATCCCCGTGATCGGCGGGCTGATCATCGGGCTGATGGCGCGCTACGGCTCTGAGCAGATCCGGGGCCACGGGATCCCGGAAGCGATGCAGACCATCCTTGTCGGCGGCAGCAAGGTCAAGCCGCGCCTCACTGTGCTGAAACCGATCTCCAGCGCGATCGCCATCGGGACGGGCGGACCGTTCGGCGCGGAAGGCCCCATCATCCTAACGGGTGGCGCGCTGGGCTCGGTGTTCGCCCAGTTCTTCAAGCTCAGCGCCACCGAGCGGCGCAGCCTGCTCGTCGCGGGCGCAGCCGCGGGCATGAGCGCCGTCTTCGGCACACCGATCGCCGCGGTCGTCTTGGGCGTCGAGCTGCTTGTGTTCGAGTGGCGACCGCGTTCGCTGGTGCTCATCGCGCTCGCGAGCGCGGTCGCCGGCGCGATCCGCGTCGGGTTCGCCCAGGCCGGGTTGATGGACGCCGCCCCGCTGTTCTCCACGAACGTGGAGATCGCGCCTGGCACCATGATGTTCCTCGGCGCCGTCGTGATCGGGATCGTGGGCGGGTTCGCCGCTTGGCTCGTGACGAAGGCCGTCTACGCGGCCGAGGATGCGTTCTCCAGGTTGCCGATCCACTGGATGTGGTGGCCGGCGCTGGGCGGGCTTGTCATCGGCATCGGCGGGCTGATCGAGCCGACGCATCGGGGCGTCGGCTACGAGACGATCGCCGACGAGTTGGCGGGCCGCCTCGGGGTCGCGACGCTGCTCAGCGTCTTCACCGTCAAGCTGGCGATCTGGGCGATCGGGCTCGGCTCGGGCACCAGCGGGGGCGTCCTCGCGCCGATCCTCATTATGGGCGCCGCCGTGGGAGGCCTCACGGCGCCGTTCCTGCCTGGTGGCCCGCTCGGAGCGTGGGCGCTATTGGGCATGGCCGCCGTACTCGCCGGAGGGCTCCGCTCACCGCTCACGGCGGTGATCTTCGCGTTCGAGCTCACGTACGACACCCACCTGCTCCTCCCGCTGTTGCTCGCCAGCATGCTCGCCTACCTGGTCAGCGTGCTGCTGCTCAAGCGGTCGATCCTAACCGAGAAGATCGCTCGCCGCGGCTTCCACGTCCTGTGCGAGTACTCGGTCGACCCGCTGGAGGCACTGTTCGCCCGCGAGGTCATGTCGACCGATGTAGTCACCGTCCCCCCCGAGCGGTCTGCCTCCAGCGTCTACGCGGACCTCGAGAAGCCGACGCTCGCCCGCCGCCAGCGGCTGCTGCCGGTGCTGGAGGGCAACAGGCTGGTCGGCGCGGTGCCGTGGAACGACATCCTGGAGCTGGCCGCGTCCGGTTCTCTGGACAGCGACGAGACGGTCGCGGACGTCATGCTCACCGACCTGGTGGGTCGCCTACCCTGACGAGACGCTCCGCGCCGTCGCCGATCGGATGGCCGAGCGCTCGCTCGGGGTCCTGCCGGTCGTCGAACGCGCCAAGCCCACAACCCTCGCCGGCATCGTGACCCAGTTCGACCTGCTCACGGCCCATACCCGCAGCTTCGCGGAGGAGCGTGAGCGCGAGACCGTCCTGCGGCTATGGCCACTGCCGCGCTTCCAGCGGGCCGGGCATGAAGGGGTAGCGAAGGACGCCGACCAAGCCGGCGCTTGACCTGTAGAAGCGGCTACGAAAGGGTGGTGTCACGAAGCCGAATAAGGCGACGGTCATGGACGAGCGAGATGTGGTTGAGACGGCCCGGGCGATCCGCCCGCACCTGTGGCGGTTGGTCGGCGGCCAATACGACGCGATCGATCGGGAGCTGGAGGCCCTGCTCGCCCGGGCGGATACGGGCCAGCCGGTCAAGCACGCCATCCTTCGGGTGCTCGGTCGTCACGCGACCACCCGGGAGCTGGCCAACCGGATGTTTCAGGAATTAGCCCATAATCATACTTATGAGGGATTAGCCCAGATTCCTCAGATTCCCCCAGTTCCGCGGTACGCATGCCCGCAATGCGAGTTCGACTGGTACCGGTTCGACGATGCCGAGGAGGTCCCCACGTGCCCCGACCACCTTGTCATGCTCGTTCCGGGCTCACCCTGATGGTGTTTGCGAAACATTTCAAGCGAGAAAGCATCCCAGTCGCATCCCGCTGCCCTGATCATTGACCCCACCCAGGATCGGCAGTAGAGTCGCAGGGCATGGGATAGGTAGACCTGTCTGTTTTGTTTGTATTTTTATAGCTCTTTCGAGCCGCCACCTCGCGAAGGAGTGGGGAAGTATGAGTTATAATCCTCGAGAATCTACAGGAATTCCCACCGAGCCGGTTGGCTCCCTACCGCGGTCGACGAAACTACAGAAAGCCTACGCTGCTTACGACGCCGGAGAGATTACCCTCGAGCAGCTAGAACCCCTACAGGACGAGGCCGCCAAAGAATCCATCGAACGTATGGAGGCCACAGGGGCGCCGATCGTATCCGACGGCGAGCAGCGCTGGTCAAGCTTCGCCACTTATCCCATCACCGACACGCTAGCCGGAACCGGTCTCGCCGAGAACCTCGGCCCGGGTGGTCAGTTCTTCGCGATCTTCGCGGACGGCCACGGCCGTCAGCTTCCCAAACTGACCGGCGGCCCTTTACGGTACAAGTACTACGCGGCTGACGCCCTGGAGAAGTCCATTCGCCACGCCACAAAGCCAATGAAGCAGGCCGTGATCGCCCCGTCCATGCTCGCCCTCTTGTATCCCCTGAAAGAGGCGGTGCCGGGGTACACGCAAGAAGAGTTCGAGGCTGACCTCATCGACGAGTGCGAGAAGGACATCCGTAAGGCGTTCGCCGCCGGGGCTGCCAGGGTTTCGGTCGACTTCACGGAAGGCCGGCTGGCGACCCGGGAGGACCCCCGCAACCCGTGGACCGGAGCCGGTCTGCTGCCGCACTTCATCGAGCTGAACAACCGTGTCATGGAGCGCTTCACGCCCGAGGAGCGCGTGAACATCGGTATCCATACCTGCCCCGGCGGTGACCGCGACTCGGTACACAGCGCCGACGTGCCCTACAACAACCTGCTGCCCGAGATGTTCAAGATCAACGCTGGGTACTTCCTGATCCAGCTGGCCAGTGAGCGAGACAAGGACCCGGTGTACGAGTCGATCGGCCAGCATAGCCGTGACGACGCCAACGGCGTCCCGCAGATCTGCTACGTCGGGGTCTGCGTCACCCAGAGCCCCCGCGTCGAGAGCGCGGAGGAGATCCGCGATCAGCTGATCCGAGCGGCCAACTTCATCCCGAAGGATCGCCTCGGCTCGACGGACGACTGCGGCTTCTCTCCGTTCAGCATCGACGAGAAGCCAAACCACGGCTCTCCCGACTACGCGCGCGACATCGCGTTCGAGAAGATCAAGAGCCGCGTCGAGGGCACGAGGGCAGCCGCGGAGAAGCTCGGCGTCAGCTGAACGCAGCCCGGTCAAATCCGCTCGCGAGGCCTGACTCGTGGGCGAAGCGCAGCGGAGCGCGGTTCGGGCGGCTCGATGCCGCCTGAACCGCCTCAGCTTCACAAAAACTACGACGGCGCGTGAACACGAGGGTCGCGCCTCGTCGGGTGAAGCGACCGACCGGGCCAACCTCCCCCACCCGCCCACCCTTAACGGAGCGGAACCCGACGAGGCGCGACCCTGGGAGCTATGTGGCGGTACTGGCGACGCTTCGGGCGGTGAGGGAGGATGAACGGGCGGGTGTGGTACGGCTCATCCTCGACTCCTACGCAGAGTTCGAGCCTTTCCTGACCCCGGCCAATTGGGCGCAGATGCGGGCCAATCTCGCCGCGGTCCCCTCCAGCGGCGAGGGTGACCTCCTGATCGCCGAGGTCGGCGGCGAGGTCGTGGGCACGGTCACCTATCTTGCGCCTGGGCCGAGGAGCTACGACCGGGTGCCCTTCGATTGGGCGCTCATCCGGGTCCTCGCGGTCCTCCCCGCCTACCGAGGTCAGGGGATCGGCCGGATGCTGACGCGAGAGTGCCTGCGCAGGGCGCAACAGGACGGAGCGGCGATCGTCGGCCTACACACCGCGGAGATGTTTACCGCGGCGAGGGCGATGTACGAGCAGATGGGCTTCGCCACACAGCGCGCATTCACCCACCTTGGGGTCACTTTCTGGATTTATGCGCTATATCTATAGGGCAAAGACTGCAATTCGGTGGGGATCTTGTCCTCCCGCCACATGGGACTGCCCCGATCGAGCGGTGAATTTGTGTCCTGGGCACAACCGCCGGTGCTGCGGGTTTGTGCTGCCCTCCAATTGCACGGTTGCTGATTGGCGATCCATAATTGCCTAGACCAGAGAATCTCCATGAACCTGCGGAACAATTCGCGGCGGCGTGCCGTGAAGAACCAACCCTATCCTTCCGGAAACCCTCGCTTCGGAATCCCCATTGAAGAAGCGAGCGCCGAGCCGCACATCGGAGGGAACCCATGTTTGTTGATGTACGCCCGACCTCCAGGTTGCGAGGCGCCAAGGCGCTCGACGTGACGACGTCCCTCCACCCGATCTTCCAGGCGCTATGCGAAGATACACTCGATCTGTCACGGCTACGCATGGTTTGTGACTGGGTCCAGTACCGGAAGAACTTTCGTGAGGTCATCGACGTCCGAGCGATCCTTCCCGCCGGCGCGACCCTCGACGGCGTCGTTGGGACGGGAGCGACCGACGACGACATAGAAGTCGCGATCGATCTCCGGCGCTGCGCGGACGTGGCGTTGAAGGACATCGCGCACGCGGCGATCGGCCAATATCACGGATCCGGGTCCGAGCCTCGCGTGTTCCTCGAATCTTGGCGGCCGACCACGCAGAGCTGCATCTGGGAGTTCAACCGGCTGTACTGGCAGGCGCTCGACCTCTGGGAAGAGGCGACCGGGCAGATGTACGAGTCGGCGCTGCCCGGCGGCTCCAGCGACGCCCGCAACACCGAGGCGGTGCGGGAGCTGCTCCGGGACCTGTTCGCGATATGGGACCAGCTCGCCGCCCGCAACGCGCTTCCCGAAGAGCTGTACGTGATCGAGTTGGGTGTCGGCAACGGGAACCAGGCGAAGACCTTCCTCGATGAGTTCTTGATCGTCGAGGCCGCGCAGGACCGTGACTATTACCGGCGGCTCCACTACCTGATGTGTGACTACTCGCCGCACGTCCTGCAGCTCGCCCGGAAGGCGGTCGCGGCGCACTCGGGCCATGTCAGCTCGTTCGTCCTCGACGCGACGCAGCCGACCACCTCATTGGGGTTCCTGAAGTACAAGGTCTTCTTGATCTATGTCTCAAACGTCTACGACAACCTCCCGGCCGACGAGGTCGCCCGCCTCGGTGGCCGCTCCTACCGGGTCGAGACCCGCGCATACCTGCCGGCGGCGGAAGCGCGCAGTATCGCGAGCGACTTCTCGACCGACCTGAAGGCCCTCCCTGAGCTGATCCACAAGCTGCTCCGCCTGGGTCCCGCGCTTCTCGCCGAGGCTCTTCCCGCCCATTTCGGCAAGGCCAGCGATGCGGTGGAGTTCTGGTCGAGAGTATGGACCGGGCTGCGCCTCACCGAGCGGTACGCTCCCCTGGTAGGGCTCGATCTCTACCGGATCGCCCCAAGCGTGAGCGGCGAGATGCTGCGCCCGCTGCTGGAGTCGGGCGGCGACATTCGCATGCACGTCAACAACGGGGCGGTGGCGAGCTTCGTCGACACCCTGCCGCTTCTCCATCCGTACGGCAGGCTCCTGAATCACGACCTGTTCGTCACCGACACCCACCGGTACCGCACCGGATTTCTCGGACCTGGAAAGTACGAGGGCTCAGTCGTGAACTGGATCAACGGGCCGCTCTTGCAGCATATCGGCAGCCGGAAGGGATTTGACGTGCAGTACCAACCATTCCGGCACCGCAAAGGTACGAACATTGTCACGATGACCGCACAGGTGCGCGACTAATGCCTGGTCACGCGGCTGCTCCGCAGTCTTTGCCTTATCTTCCCACGACCGTCGTCGGGTCGTACTCGGTCCCGGAATGGCTCGACAGACTCAAGACTGATTATTACCAAAATCGCCTGAGCAAGCAGCACTTGAGTGAGATCTGTGACGCATGCATCAAGGCCGCGCTCAAGGACCAGGAGCTCACCGGGATCGACGTGGTATCCGACGGGGAGCTCCGCCGGGACAACGACATCGACTACCTGCTCGCGAGGATTCCCGGCATCCAGGTGATGAGCGCCACGAAGGCGTACTACTACGATTATTACGAGACCGTAGTAACAAACGCGCTGCCAAGCCATGACACGATCGCCCTGGGCCTGGCCGAGGATTTCTCCTTTACCCGTGCGCACACCGATCGGCCCATAAAGTTCTCCTTCACTGGGCCGTTCTCGCTGTCCCGGCGGGTACGCAACGACGCCTACCCGAACACGGCCGACCTCGTCTTGGCCCTTGCCGAGGTGCTGAACGCCGAAGCGCACCGGCTCGCGGCCGCGGGCGCCACGCTGATGCAGATCGACGAGCCGTTCCTGGCGGGGTACCCCGACGAGGTGAGCGTCGCGATCGAGGCGATCAACGTCGTCACGAAGGGTGTCGACGCGACCTGGGGCCTGCACGTGTGCTATGGCAACCGTTATGCGCGCCCCTCCTGGGAGGGTCACTACGACTTCCTGTTCCCGGCGGTCATCGACGCGAACGTCGATCAACTGATCCTCGAGTTCGCCCGCAAGGGCTACGACGACCTGCAGCTCATCCAGCGGTTCGGGTGGGACCGGGCGTTGGGCCTGGGAGTGATCGACGTGAAGACGGAGGACGTCGAGACTCCTGACCTGATCGCGGCGCGCATCCGCCGGGCATTGGACGTGGTGCCCCCCGAACGGCTGATCGTCAACCCCGATTGCGGGCTGCGTCACCTCCCCGCGGATGTGGCGCGGGCGAAGCTTAAAGCGATGGTCGAGGGCACGGCCGCGGTCCGCCAGGAACTGCCCAGGGATGAGGGCGCCGCGCCAGCGGCGGGCGGGGCTCTACACAGCGTGAACGGCGACACCCACGGAGAGATGATCGATGAAGCCACTGGATGACAACGAGTACCTGTTCACCTCGGAGTCGGTAACGGAGGGACACCCTGACAAGGTGGCCGACCAGATATCCGACGCCGTCCTCGATTCGGTAATGGCCGAGGACCCGGGTGGCCGCGTAGCGTGCGAGACGCTGGTGACCACCGGTCTCGTGGTGCTCGCGGGCGAGATCACGACGACCGCGAGACCTGATTTCAGCGAGATCGTTCGTGAGACCCTCTGTGGGATCGGGTACGACAGCGGCGAGTTCGGTTTCGACGGCAACCACTGCGCGGTCATGGTCGCGCTGGACAAGCAGTCACCCGACATCGCGCAGGGCGTCGACTCCGCTCATGAGTATCGGGGCCACTTGAGCGAGGACAACCTCGACAGCGTCGGCGCCGGTGACCAAGGCATGATGTTCGGCTATGCCACCAGCGAGACGCCGGAGCTGATGCCGCTCCCCATCGCGCTGGCGCACCGGCTCGCCTGGCAGCTCGCGCACGTGCGGAAGTTGAACATCATCGACTATCTCCGCCCGGACGGCAAGACGCAGGTCACCGTGCGCTACCGCGACGGCGCGCCGGTCGCGATCGAGAAGGTGCTGATCTCCACCCAGCACCGCGAGGGCATCGAGGAGCAGATCCCACCGGACCTGTGGGAGAACGTGGTCATCCCGGTGTTGCCGGGCGGGCTCTACGACCCGGACGAGCTACGCGCCAACTTCTACGTGAACCCGACGGGCCGGTTCGTGATCGGCGGCCCGGTCGGTGACGCCGGGCTCACGGGGCGCAAGATCATCGTCGACACCTACGGAGGCTTCGCCCGCCATGGCGGCGGCGCGTTCTCCGGGAAAGATCCCTCGAAGGTCGACCGCTCCGCCGCGTACGCTGCCAGGCACGTGGCGAAGAACATCGTCGCGGCCGGGCTCGCCGACCGTGCTGAGGTGCAGGTGGCGTACGCCATCGGGGTGGCACGGCCCTTGTCGATGATGGTCGAGACCTTCGGGACCGAGCGAGTTGCCCCGTCGCGGATCCGCTCGCTGATCGAGGAGCACTTCGACCTGCGCCCCGCCGCGTTCCGCGACTCGCTGAAGTTGCACCGCCCCATCTACAAGAAGACCGCCGCGTACGGCCACTTCGGCCGGGACGACGACGACTTCACCTGGGAGCACACCGACAAGGCCGACGTCCTGCGCAGCGCTGCCGGGTGAGCCTGCATGACCATCGTGAGATAGAGGAGAGTCAGATGCCCGACGTACAGACCGTGAACGGCGTCGACTTCGCCGTCGCGGACCTGGCCTTTGCCGAGTACGGCCGCAACGACATCAGGTTGGCCGAGCACGAGATGCCTGGGCTGATGGCGACCCGCCGTGAATACGCGGAGCAGCAGCCGCTGCGGGGTGCGCGGATCACGGGCTCACTCCACATGACGGTGCAGACCGCCGTGCTGATCGAGACCTTGGTGGCGCTGGGCGCTGCGGTCCGTTGGGCAAGCTGCAACATCTTCTCGACCCAGGACCACGCCGCCGCCGCCGCCGTGGTGGGGCCGGACGGAACGCCCGACGCGCCCTCGGGAGTCCCGATCTTCGCGTGGAAGGGCGAGTCGCTCGAGGAGTACTGGCGCTGTACGGAGCGTGCATTGACCTGGCCAGACGGTGGCGGCCCGAACATGATCCTCGACGACGGCGGCGACGCCACGCTCCTGGTGCACAAAGGTGTGGAGTTCGAGAAGGTCGGCAAGGTGCCGAGCGAGGGCTCCGCCGAGTCGGAAGAGATGGCGGTCGTCCTGCGGCTGCTGCAGCGCAGCTTGGACGGCGACCCCAATCGTTGGACCACGCTCGCGGCGGAGATCCGCGGCGTGACGGAAGAGACCACGACCGGCGTGCTCCGGCTGTACGACATGTTCCGCGCGGGCACCCTGCTGTTCCCCGCGATCAACGTGAACGATTCCGTCACCAAGTCGAAGTTCGACAATAAGTACGGGTGCCGGCATTCGCTCGTCGACGGCATCAACCGCGGCACCGACGTGCTGATCGGCGGCAAGGTCGCGGTGGTCTGCGGCTACGGCGACGTCGGCAAGGGATGCGCCGAGTCGCTGCGCGGCCAGGGCGCTCGGGTGATCGTGACCGAGATCGACCCCATCTGTGCCCTGCAGGCGGCGATGGACGGGTTCCAGGTGGCCCGCCTGGACGACGTCGTGTCGACCGCGGACATCTTCATCACGGCGACCGGGAACTTCGGCGTCATCAGGATCGACGACATGGCCACGATGAAACACCAGGCGATCGTCGGTAATATCGGTCACTTCGACAACGAGATCGACATGGCCGGCCTGACCGCCACACCGGGCATCAAAAGGACCAACATCAGGCCGCAGGTCGACGAATGGCGGTTCCCCGACGGGCATTCGGTGATCGTGCTGAGCGAGGGCAGGCTGCTCAACCTCGGCAACGCGACCGGCCACCCCAGCTTCGTCATGTCCAACTCGTTCACCAACCAGGTGATCGCCCAGATCGAGCTGTTCACCAAGCCCGAGGACTACCCACTCGGCGTGTACGTGCTGCCCAAGCACCTGGACGAGAAGGTCGCCCGCCTCCACCTAGACGCGCTCGGCGTCCGCCTGACCGAGCTGCGCCCGGAACAGGCCGCCTACCTCGGCGTCCCGATCGAGGGTCCCTACAAGTCGGACCACTACCGCTACTAAGCGCCCGTTCGGCACCCTCCTTATGGCCAGGGTTCGGCACGCATGCGTGAGAAACCCTGGCCATAAGCTGGGAAGCCGCGCCCGAACTCCGACTTGGGGGGGCATACTCCCCTAGGTCGGAGTTCGGGGGACCAACGCGAGATTCGGTCCAACTAACCACGTTATTTGTGCCCAGGCCCTGAAGTGGGCGAGCTGCGCGCCGAGGCAGAAGTGCAGGCCCCTGCCGAACGCGAGGTGCATGTTGTCCTCACGCGTGATGTCGAGCTGCTCGGCTCGGGCGAAGCGGGTCTCTTCGCGATTGGCTGAGGCAAGCGATGCGAGGACCGTGTCGCCCTTGGCGATCGGCTGGCCGGCCAGCGCGAAGTCCTCCAGGGCGAAGCGCCACGACGCCATCGGGACCGACACGGCGCGGCTCGACAGCCTGCGAGCGTGTCCGCCGCCTCGGTGCCGTGTAGGCGTCGATCGCCTCACGGATGACGGAACCGACCGAGACTCCCCGGCGGCTGGCAAGCCGCTCCAGCCGATCCCGTTGCTCGGGAGTCAGC
>Ga0187893_10004004_pt1 | contig 28784 bp, 27 predicted proteins | sample MA1701074metaG_FD_139574 | JGI IMG/M metagenome (GOLD analysis project Ga0187893, IMG submission 139574) | White microbial mat communities from a basaltic lava cave in the Kipuka Kanohina Cave System on the Island of Hawaii, USA - MA170107-4 metaG ...
CGAAAAAAGGGCTCGCAGCAGTCTGCGAGCCCTTTTAAGGAGAGGGAGATAGATGAGAGATTAGTTTCGCCGTTTCAGAGTAGGACGCTCGTCGGGATCTTCCTTGCCCTTGCTGTCCTTGCTCTCTTTGCCGTCTTCAACCGGGGAAGTTCCCCCACCCGGCGCTTTGCGCAGCCGGGGCCGGTTCGGATCTTCGGTATCGACTTTGCGGCGGTTGTGCAGCATCGACAGCCGGTCCTTGACCTGCTCGAATTCACTCGTCGTTACCACGTACTCGGGCTTGGAATCGAGAATCTCCTGAATGTTCTTCTGAGCGAACTTGATACGATCATCGGTGAGCGGATGCGTGGAGAACACCTTGGCCATCGTGCCCGGCTTCTTTTTCTCCATCGATTGCAGCTTCTCGAAGAAGTCGACGAAAGCCGTCGGATCGTAGCCCGTCTTGTACAGATACTGCAATCCGAGCAGATCGGCCTCCTCTTCAAAGCCACGGGAGAAAGAAAGGAATCCGACCGGGATCAGTACACTGGCTGCCTGACGCGCGCCATATCCGGCCCAGCCGCCCATGAATATCAGTGGGAGCGTGGCGAGGTTCGCGAATTGTCCCCGGCTGGCTTGACGGGTCCCGTGGCGTCCGGCCACGTGCGCGATTTCATGCGCCATCACCCCTGCCAACTCCGCTTCCGATTCCGCCCGAAGGATCAGGCCCGAGTTTACAAAGAAAAACCCGCCCGGCAGCGCGAAAGCGTTCACCTCCTCCGCGTCAATCACCTTGATGGTGAACGGCACTTTTGCGTCGGAGTTGCGAACCAGGTTTTGCCCGACGCGGTTGACGTACTCGGCAATCACTGGGTCGTCGACAATCTTCGCCTGGCGCTCAATGTCCTGCGCCAGCGCCTTACCGAGACCGATCTCTTTCTCAATCGAGTAAAAATTCAGGCCCTTGCCGACATCCCGGTTGCCAATTTCGTCAGGATCTTTTTTCTTGTCCTTGGCGGAAACTGTCGTGACCATGCCGGCGACCACAACCATCGCCAACAGCTTTTTCCATTTCAGCAGGCCCATCATGGCTCAGTCCTTTCCTCTGCCTTGTGCTCAGACCTGCCTCTAGTATAGATCCAGAAGCAGAGCCGGTCGAGCACTTTCATTATCTATTTACGTATAGTTTTAGGTGTGGGTTTCGAAATCCCGGCACAGAATCCGCCTTTGGGGCTTCTCTACAAGGATGAGTTCCCCGTTGCCGACCGCTATGTATACATGAATCATGCTGCCGTCGCGCCGCTGTCAAGACGCGCCGCCAGCCGGATGCAGGCCCTGGCCGGCGATTGCCTGCTCCATGGCGCCAACCACTACGACCAGTGGCTTAAGGTGTATGAAGAACTCAGAAAACTGGCCGCAAGACTGATTCATGCTGATCCTACAGAAATCGGGATTGTGAAGAACACTTCCGAAGGCGTGGCCACAGTGGCTTTCGGCTTCCCTTGGCGTAGGGGTGATCGAATCGTTCTGTTCCGCGAGGAATTCCCAGCTAACTATCACCCTTGGAATAGTTTACAGGCGCGTGGCGTGAAGGTGGACGAACTCTCGATCCACGATTCGCCCGATCGGATTGCCGAGGCCGCCCGGGGCGCCCGGCTGCTGGCGATCAGCTTCGTGAATTACTTGACGGGTTATCGTGTAAATCTATCAAAAATTGGAGAGATCTGTCGCGACAACGGAGTCTTTTTCTTCGTCGATGCGATTCAAGGGCTGGGAGTCTATCCGATCGACGTTCGCGAATCCGGCATCAACGCCTTGGCCGCCGATGCCCACAAGTGGCTGCTGGGACCTGAAGGTTGCGGATTGCTTTACATCCAGAGGGAGTGGCAGGATCAGATTACTCCGTTTGAAATTGGTTGGACGAATTTTGCGCATTACGGCGACTACGCCTCGCGGGACACCACCTTTCGGCCGGATGCGGGCCGGTATGAATCAGGAACACTAAATACAATTGGGTGCTATGGCTTGCACGCGGCATTAGAATTAATACTCGAAGCCGGCGTTGTCCTGATCCAGTCATCGGTCGATAGCCTGGCGGCCCGGCTCGCCGAGCAGTTGCCACGGAAAGGGTTCCAGCTTGCCGCCAACCGTACGGAGGAAACCGGGTCGGGCATTGTCAGTTTTCGAAGCGATGCTGTCGAAGCCCGATACCTGGTTCGGAAATTGCGTGACCAGGGGATAATTGCCGCTCCCCGGCAGGGATGGGTTCGGTTGTCTCCCCATTTTTATGTAACGCCTGAGGGAATCGAGCGCGCTCTCGATTCACTCTGATGAGCGTATTTTGCGATATGCTGTGAGGGAACGGATCGTCTCCGGAGAAAGGAAGGAAACATCAGTGCAACGAAGAGGCTTCTTTGGTGGTATGATCGCGGGCCTTTCTTTGACAGGGCCTAAAGCGCAAGCCATGACCGCGGGCGATGTGCCGACCCGCGTGTTTGGCAAGACGGGCGAGAAACTGACCGTCATCGGACAGGCAGGCGGCCGCTTCCCGTTGTGCACGTTTGAGGAAGCCAAGGCAATCGTGCGCCGCTCGGTGGAGTTGGGCATCAACTACTTCGACAACGCGCATGGCTATTGGAATGGGCGCTCGGAGGAAGTGTTCGGTGAAGTGCTGCCCCCGTTCCGGAAAAAAGTTTTCATCACGACGAAATCGACCAAGCGCACGCGCGCCGGCGCCGAGGCGGAGCTGGATCTCTCGCTCAAGCGCATGAAGACGGATTACGTGGATCTATGGCAGATCCACGCGGTGAACGAGAAAAGCGAAGTAGACACGATCTTCGGTCCAGGCGGCGCCATCGAAGCATTCGAAGCCGCCAAGAAGGCGGGCAAGTGCAGGTTCATCGGTTTCACGGGACATCATGATCCGCACGTGCACCTGGCGATGCTCGAGCGATACGACAAATACGACACGATCCTCATGCCGCTGCATATCGCCGATCCGGGCTATTTGAGTTTTGAAAAACTGGTGCTTCCCAAAGCCGTGGAGCGAAAGCTTGGCATTCAGGCGATGAAGACGACGGCGAACGCAAAGCTGCTGCAATCCTTCAATGTGCGAGAGTGCCTGCACTACGTGCTCAGCCTCCCTGTGCACTGCGCCGCAATCGGCTGCACGACCATCGGCCAACTGGAAGACGACGTGCGCATCGCGCGCGAGTTCCGCCCGTACTCGGAAAAACAACTGACCGCGCTGCGGGACCGGGCCGGGAAAATCAAAGGCCCAGGCCTGGAAGACTGGAAGCGCAACATCGAGCGCGCGGATCTGGGCCACGTGTACGCCGGCGGCTGAACCTCCGGCTGCAAATCCACAGCGCCAGTTGCTCTTTCGACAACTGCTCACTTTTGCGGTTGCGCTGGGCCTCACGATTTTCCGCAGCGTCTCTCGTGAAGGCTGCGTGAGATAAGAGCTCAACCCCGTTTATCGACAAGCAGTAAAGAAGAATCCACCGACTTCAGATCCGGCTTGCCGCACAGCCCCATGGCAAGCGCCAGTTCGGTTTCAAGTAATTGAAGAACGCGCTCCACGCCCGGCTGCCCGTATGCGCCCAATCCCCAGAGCGGCGGACGGCCCACCAGAACCGCGGTGGCGCCCATGGCAAGCGCCTTGAGAATATCCGTTCCGCGCCGGAATCCGCTATCCACCAGGACCGGCATCTTGCCTCCTACGGCCGAAATGATCTCCGGCAGCACCTCAATGGTCGCCGGAGCGTACTCCATGTAGCGCCCGCCATGATTCGATACCACCATTCCGGACGCGCCATGGCGCAGGCACAGCTCGGCATCCTCGGGCGTAAGGACACCTTTCACCAGCACGGGAATCTTGACCCAGCTTCGAACCTTTTCGATGAAGCTCCAATCAAGGCTGGCTACCAGGGTTGGCTCCAGGCGGTAAGGGTGCGGGGCTTGGTCGGTGCGGCGGCGGCGCGGCGCGGCTCCGCCTGATGGGACCTGGGCTCGAAGCCGGTTGTGCAGCAGGCGCTCGCGATGCGAATTATACGGCGCATCAACGGTGACCACAATTGTTTTGTAGCCGGCATCGGCGGCGCGCAGCACGCGCTCCTTGTTTGCCTCGACATCCTCGCGTGGATAAAGCTGCCACCACTTGGGCCCCGGCGAGGATTCGGCCACTTTTTCCATCGGGTAGCTCGAATTGTTGCTCAGGCAGATGATGGTCTTTGCCGCCGCGGCGGCGCGCGCGGTGGCCAATTCCCCGTCCGTATGGGCCAACTGATGACCCGCCGTGGGCGCGATCAGAATCGGCATGCCGATTTTCTCGCCGTACAAAGTAAGCGACAGGTCCAGCTTCGATGTATCCACCAGCATGCGCGGCCGCAGCAGTATGCGGTCGAAGGCGTCGCGGTTGCGGCGCAGCGTCCATTCGTTGTCGACGCCTCCGGCGATGAAATCGTAATTCTGTTTCGGGATCCGGTATTTGCATAGCGGCTCGAACTCGAACACATTCACCATGTCTTCGAGCGCGGGCAGCCTGTCGGGCGTATAGGGAATGTCCCGCTGCGCCCGTGCAAGCGGGGAAGCGGCTAGAAAAGCTGCAAACCGGTGGAAGGCTTTTCTTCGGCTCAGAGTCATCATCTTTACCTCGGTTCATGGCAAAAACGGCAATCATTGGATGCGTTCTTGGCACGGTGGCAATCCATGCACGCCTGCATTCCAATATCCTTTTCACGGCGCAACAGGTCGCGCTCCGCCACTGGACCATGGCAGGTCTGGCAGTTCACGTCGGCAACGGCATTGTGCTTCTTGTGGTTAAAGAGCACATAGTCTGGCACGCGGTAAACAGGCGCCCATTCGATTTTCTTCGGCGCGGAATGAAACTCCGCCAGACGGGCGATATGCGGGCTGTCCTTTTTCACCGTGGTGTGACAGCTCATGCACAGAGCGGTTTCCGGCAGCATGGCGAAATCGCCTGGATCGGGCATCGGATGGCACTTCTGGCATTGGAGTCCGGCAGCGGCGTGCGTCTTATGGCTGAACGGGAGCGGCTGCACGGGCGCCGGGCGTTGATACTTCGGTTCGGCTACCTGCGCAACAAGAGCGGCGGCCGCCATTAGGTGCAATGTAAGCGGGAGCAGGCCCATCGAGGCTTATTCTACTTCACTTTGGGCTCGCCACCCCACTAGGAGAACATTTTCTTCCAGAATGTCTTTTTCTGTTCCGGCAGGCCGAGCAGCTTGAGAAACGGGGCTGCCTGCTCCATGCTAAGAGGCTTTACGTGGCGAAGCGCATTGTCGGCTTCCCTAATCCGGCAGAAATAATCCACGCAGTGCCAACAGGCGGTAAGGTGGGATTCGTAGTCCTTGCGGCGCGACCAGGTGATGCGGCCGTCGATGGTGTCCAGAAATGCTCCGGCCGGAAGGCACGACGGTCCGCGCACCCCAGCCGCCAGCCGGCCCAGCGCCAGCCCATGCTCGCGGATCAGTCCTTTGTTCCAGCTATCGAGTTTCTCTCGCAGCAATTCACCGGCGCGGTCGCGAGCTTTGCGAATGGTCGCTTGCTCGAGGTTCATCAGCAAAGCCGCCTGCATGTCGGAGTAGTTCATCGATTCCAACCAGACGAACTGGCGCTCGGTGGCGGTGAAGGGAGTAAAGGCCGCCGTTAACGTATCGAGATCCAGCGTAAGCTCCGGGGTCCCGGAGGCTTCTTCCTTTTCCACTACATGCAATACGGCGTCGCGTAGCGCCACCACGAATTCCCGCTCGGTTGCGGCGCCAGGAGCGGCGAACATCGGCAAAGCGGGATTGAGCAGAGCCGGTAGAACGCGCTCGATGCGTTTCGTTTCGGCCGCCCGGGCCTCGTAATAATGCTCCAACAGCCTTCCGGTAACCGGAGCATAATGCGTAACCAGATAGGACCAGCCCTCGGGCTTGTTTTCGCGGCAGTCGCGAATCATGTCGTGTGAGGTGTAGATGGACAAAGTTGCGCTCCGCTGTCGTTCTTACAATTCGAATGAGATTCCCTGCGCCAGTGGCAGCTCTCCGGACCAATTGATGGTCACCGTCTGCCGGCGCATGTACGCTTTCCAGGAGTCGCTGCCCGACTCGCGGCCGCCTCCGGTGTCCTTCTCGCCGCCGAAAGCGCCGCCGATCTCGGCGCCGCTGGTGCCGATGTTGACATTGGCGATGCCGCAGTCGCTGCCCCGTGCGCTCAGGAACGTTTCGGCAGCGTGTAGATTGGAAGTGAAAATTGAGGAGCTGAGCCCCTGCGGCACGTTATTGTGCCAGGCGATCACCTGGTCTAGATCCTCGAATTCGATCACGTGCAGCACTGGCGCGAAAATCTCTTCTTTGAGAATGGGCATCTCCGGGAAGGACTTCACGATGGCCGGGGTCACAAACCAGCCGGGGCGGTCCACGCGCTGGCCTCCATAAAGCAGCTCACCTCTTTGTTCCTGAATGCGCTCGATCCCATAAATCATGATGTCGATCGCGGTCTGGTCCACCAGCGGTCCCATGAGCGTTTCCGGATCGAGCGGGTCGCCGATTCGCACTTGCGTATACGCTTCGATCAGGCGCGAAGTGAACTTTTCCGCAATGGATGCGTGTACAAAAAGGCGGCGGATGGTGGTGCAGCGCTGCCCGGCCGTTCCCACGGCGCCAAACAGCACCGCGCGAAGCGCCAGATCCATGTCGGCGTCGGGCATGAGGATCACTCCGTTGTTGCCGCCCAACTCAAGCAGCGTTCTCCCTAGCCGCGCTCCGACGGTTTCCGACACATGTTTTCCCATCCGGCAGGAACCGGTAGCGCTGACCAGCGGCACGCGGGGATCCTGGATAAGGCGTTGTCCGACAACCTCGTCATCGCCGGTCACGAGGTTGAACACACCCTTCCAACCGTGCCGTTCCATGACGCGGTTGGCGATATGCTGCACGGCGATCGCGGTGAGGGGAGTTCTCAGCGATGGTTTCCAGATAACGACGTCGCCGCAAACCGCGGCGATGAGCGCGTTCCAGCTCCATACCGCAACGGGGAAATTAAACGCCGTGATCACGCCCACCATGCCCAGCGGATGCCATTGCTCATACATACGATGACCAGGCCGCTCGCTGTGCATGGTCAGACCGTAGAGCTGCCGCGACAACCCTACGGCGAAGTCTGCGATGTCGATCATCTCCTGCACTTCGCCTTTACCTTCGGCGAAGATCTTGCCCATTTCCAGCGAAACGAGCGCTCCCAGGTCCTGTTTGGCCTTTCGCAACTCCTCGCCCAGCTCGCGAATCAGGAGGCCGCGCCGCGGGGCAGGGAACATTCGCCAGCGCTCGAATGTTTTCTTTGCCTGCCATGTGACTTCGTCGTAATCCTCCTCGGCCGCCAGCAGAACCCGCGCCAGGATGGAGCCGTCGCTGGGATTGTAAGAAACAATCTCGCCGCCGGCCGGCTGGGCGATCCAGTCCGCTCCGCAAGCTCCGGAGTTCACCGGAGCAATGCCAAGCCTCTCTAGTATGCCCGCGACTTCGGGCCTGTGTTGCACGTTTGCGCCAACCATCCAAATCCCTCCGGACCAACGGCGAAGCGGCGTCCAGCCGCTTTTGCCTGTTCTTTCATTGTCTCCACGATTTCCCGCTGGAAGGCGGGATCGAACCACGCCTGGTGGCCATGATGGGCGGCAATCATTGCCGCTGCTTCCCGCGTCGTCGCCCCGTAGCGTTTCACGGCGCGAACATGCAGCGGGTCGCCGATCAAATCCCTGGGTGTTGCGGCCGCCGCCATTCGGATGAGATCGGCGGGGTCGCACGGCAACAGCGGCGCCAGCGTGGCGTGTGTTGCGATGCCACTGCTCTCAAGCCCGGCAATCGCCTCCAGCCGTTGCGCGGCCGGCGCGCAGTGAGGCTCATAGAGCCGCCGCACCGGATCGCGATTCGTCGTCACCGAGAAGCTGACGCGCAAAGTGGTCCGTTCGTTCAGCCGCCGCAGCAGACCCAGATCTTCGAGAATCAGCGGACTGCGGGTCTGGATGACGAACACCAGAGGTGGCTTCTCTATCACCGCGTCCAGAATCTCCGGCATCAGACGCCGCGTTTTCTCGGCCGGCTGGTAGGGATCGACCAGCGGCGAGCAATATACGATCATCTCCGGACGCATCGAGCGCCGCACAAGCTCGCCGGCATTGTCCTTAAACGTCGTGAACTGGCCCCAGCGCCGCCAGTCTTCCGGCTTCAGCCCCGCGTGGACGCGCATGGCCGGCACATAACAATAGGTGCAGCCGTAGGTGCAATTACGCGCCGGCGTAAGCGAATGGGTGAATCCGGCTTCACGGATGAAGCCTCTGGTGGGTGTGAGAATGCTTTGCGCCGGACTGTAGAAAATCGGGAAACGCTCACCCACTCCGCCCATTTTAACTTGAGTTAGGATGAAGATAGTGGATTCCTCCCCCAATTCCGATCGGAGATTCGCCCTGCTCGTGTCCGCGCTCGGCGCGCTCGCCGGTGGGTTGTGTTGCCTTGCCCCGATTGTCATGGTGTCTTTCGGCATCACCACGGTCGCCATCGCCAACAATTGGGGGAACCTGCTATATGGCGAATACAAATGGGAGTTCCGCATTGCCGGGCTGGCTCTGATGGCCATTACACTGGTCCTGCATCTGCGCTCCCGCGGCGTGTGCACGCTCGATCAGGCAAGGCGGGAACGCAACCGGATCATCAACCTGGCATTGATGGCCGCTTTGGGCTTCACCGCCGCCTATGTTTTCTGGACCTACGTAGTACTGCACTATTGGGGCATAGCAGCAGGGTTGCCCTGGGCCCAATGGGATGAGAGCTGGGCGATTCCCGTCTCGATTCTGCTGATGGCTGCTGCGGCGCTTGTCTTCTGGCTGCTGCCGAGGCTGGCTTCCATGCGCCAGAGCGCCGCAGAAAAACAGAATGGGCCGGCTGAGGCGCAATCCAGCCGTTAGTCCCGCGGCGATTCCGGAATACCGAATTCCTTCCAATATTTGTTGGGCAGCCGCACCGGTTTCAAATCCGGACCGCAGAACACATGTTTCGTGTATCCGGACGCCAGGCTTCGACCCGTTTCCACCGCCTTGATCTCATAAGCAAAGTTCACCATGCGTGGATGCGCCCGCTCGATCCAGGTCTTAACGGCGACCTCGTCGTCATAGTGCGCCGGAGCAAGGTAACGGCAATTGGCCTCGGCTACGGTAAGCAACACGCGGTCCTGTTCTTCCATCTCCCGGTAGCGCACTCCGATGGACCGGCAGAACTCGACGCGCCCGATTTCCATCCACACCAGGTAGTTGGCGTAATAGACGATTCCCATCTGATCGGTTTCCGCGTAGCGCACGCGGAAGCGCGTTTCCCAAAAGCGGTTCACAGCACGGGACCGATTCGCCAGGGAACGAATTCCTTGTGTCCCAGCCGCTCGCTCGATGTCCGCTCGCCCGACGCCACCTGCAACAGGTAGTCGAAGATTTCCCGGCCCACCTCGGCCGTGCTCGCCTTTCCTTCCGCGATGCGTCCGGCATTGATGTCCATGTTGTCCCGCATCCGCTCGAAGGTGTGCACGTTGGTCGCAAGCTTGATCACCGGAATGGTCGGAAATCCGATCGCGCTGCCGCGACCCGTGGTAAATGCGATCAGGTTGCACCCGCCGGCGGCAAGCCCGGTAAGAGAAACGGGATCATAGCCCGGCGTATTCATAAAGACAAAGCCCGGCGATTGGATTCGCTCCGCGTAATCGACCACGTCCATCAGCGGCGAAGAACCCGCCTTGGCCACCGCGCCCAGCGATTTTTCGAGAATGTTGGTCAGCCCGCCCTCTTTGTTGCCCGGCGACGGGTTATCGTCGAAGCTTCCCCCGAAGCGAACCAGGTACTGCTTATATGCCCGCACGAATTCGAGCAGGCGTTCGGCCACCTTGCGGCTTCGCGCGCGCCGGATAAGCAGGTGCTCGGCGCCGAAGATTTCCGTCGTTTCGGCCAGAACAGCGGTTGCGTTGATCTCGGCCAGCAGGTCCGAGCATACGCCCAGCGCCGGGTTAGCCGTGATGCCGGAGAAGGAATCCGAGCCTCCGCAGTTGAGGCCGAGCACGATTTTCGACGCCGGTATTTCCGTTCGCCGTTCGATCGCAGCCTGTTCGATCAAACGGGCGATCTCGCGGCGCGCGGCCTCCACGGTGGCGCGCGTGCCTCCGCTCGATTGCAGCGTCATACCCACCAGCCGGCTGGTACGCGGGGTGCCCTTGCCCAGATAATGATCGATCTGGTTCACCTCGCAGCCCAGTCCGAGAATGATCGCGCTGGACACGTTCGGATGATCCAGCACGCCCGCCAGCGTCCGCTGCAACTGCACCGTGTCCGGACCGATGGTATGCCCGCAGCCTTCCCCATGAGGGAACGCCACGACGCCGTCCACATTTTCCGGCAGCACTTCGTCTTCATAAGTCGCCGCGATCAATTCGGCCGTGTGCGCGGCGCAATTACTGGCCGCGACCACGGCGATGTAGTTGCGGGTGCCCGCGCGGCCGTCTTCCCGCTGGTAGCCGAGAAACACCGGCATCCGCGCCGGCGCCTTGGGATAAGGAACTTCGTCCGCCGGGAATTCGTAGGCGAGGCTGAGTTCCTCGAAGCAAACGTTGTGCGTGTGGACCCACTGGCCCGCCTCGATCGTTTTCCTGGCCCGGCCCATATCCTGCCCGTAGCGCACAATGCGTCCGCCTTCGGGGATCGTCAGAATCGCCACTTTGTGCCCCATCGGCACCGCGTCTTTCAGCGACAGCCGGGCGCCGTCGAGCTGCACCTGTTGGCCGGCGGGCAGCGAGGCCCGCGCAATGGCGACGTTGTCCTTCGGGTGAAGATGTATGACCGCGTTTTCCGCGGTTGGCGCCGGCGCGATTTCTACAAGGCTCATGTTTCCAGTTACCTCAACAAAACGGTTTCCGTGGTTTGCTCACCCAGATGCACATGGTATTTTCCGCCCATGGGGTGCACCCAAACGCCTTCAAATGCCGGGGCGGGGAAGTCTTCCGGCCGGCTCACCACTACGAAGCGATCCGTCTCCACGTATTTCAACAGTTTCCCGATATGAATGTGCGCGTGGCATTGCGTGCGCACCTTCGAACCATTGTAGGCCAAACCCCATTCCTCTCCCCATAACTCCTTGGCCCTGGCGATGGCGCCTTTCCATAAAGCCGTCCGCTCCGATTTAGTCATCTCGTGCAGATGGTGCTGGCCGGCGTCGTGCCGGCGCGGCAGGGCCAGCCAGCGGTTTGGCTTGCGCGGGCTGATATCTTTCAAGAAAAACAATTCCGTTCCCGATTGTTTTTCGGCCTCCTGGCAGAGACTGCACTGCCGCGGCTGCATCGTTTCAGGCCTGGCGGGATCGCAATCGCAGGCGGTCTGTCCCGGAACTTCGCGGACAGCAAACACCAAGGCCAGCGCCGCCAGCCACAGGAATCGAAGGGACACAGACTTTTCAGACATCCTTGTACATATTATCTTCTCCCGGAGGCCGGTCCCGCAGAATCGCCTTGCGGCCGGGGCCGTTTATACTTAAAAGCGTGCCTGGTCTTGCGAGGCTGGCCCTCGTTTTCCTCCTTCTTCCCGTTCTCTACATCCTTTACTTTTACGGTCTCGACACCGCGGGTTTGCTGGGACCCGATGAACCGCGCTACGCGGCCGTCGGACGTCAGATGTCAATGTCCGGCGATTGGATAACGCCCCGGCTTTGGGGCGAAGCCTGGTTTGAGAAACCTCCTCTGCTGTACTGGATGACAGCCATGGCCTTTCGTACCGGCCTGCCCGAAGATCTGGCGCCAAGGATTCCCGTAGCTCTGCTCAGCGTTTCCTTTCTCGCCGCTTTCTTTGTTCTGTTAAGAGAACAATGGGGCGCAGAGGCGGCGGGTTTTGCGACGGCCATTTTGTCTTCCTCCGCCGGATGGGTCGCGTTTTCACGCATCGGAGTTACGGATCTGCCGATGGCGGCTGCATTCAGTCTCTCCATGCTTCTAACCCTGGAGTGGCTCGAAACCGGCAACAACCGCCGGCTGCCATGGGCGGGAGCGATGCTCGGAGTGGCGATTCTGGCCAAAGGGCTGGTGCCTTTGGTTTTGTCCGCGCCACTGATTTGGATGGGCCGCGGCCGTCTTACCGGCTTGTGGCGATTCGGCGCGGCATCTCTGGCCGTTGCCGCGCCATGGTACATCTTGTGCACGTTCTATAACGGACCGGGATTTCTGGAAGAGTTTTTCTGGCGGCACCATTTCGGACGGTTCGCCTCAGGTGAGCTACAGCACGTACAGCCGTTTTGGTACTACGCCCCTGTTCTGCTCGGCGGATTGTTTCCCTGGACTCCGCTGGTTGCGCTGGTGCGCAGGCCGGCATTGACCGGAACAGCAGGCCGGCTGATGGGATTGATTGTGATTTTCGGATTCCTTTTTTTCTCCGCCTCTGTAAATAAACTCCCGGGATACCTGCTCCCTCTGATTCCGGCGGCCTGCGCAATCACGGGCCGATCGGTTGCCTTGGCCAACCGCTTCCGCTGGCATTTGCTGGCATGCGCGGCATTCATTGGCTTGACGCCCATAATTGCCGCTGTGTTGCCTGCCGCGGTGGCCCGTGGATTGAGCCACTCCCATATCGGCTCAGGTCTTATGTTGAGCTTCTGTCTTATGGTTCTGCTTGGCGTGGCGGCTTACCTGCTTACCGGCGCTTTTCCGCGCGTGGCAGCCATTGGCTTCCTCGTCCTGGCTCTGACCGCCGCCGTCGCCGTCCTCGTCCACACGACGTTGCCCGCGATCGAGCGCGACGCCTCGGCGCGTCCTGCCTGGCGCAACCAGGCGCGCAACGGCGCGATCACCTGCCTCGATAATCCCCAGCGTGCCTTTCGATACGGAATGAACTACTATGCGGGACGAGCGCTGCCCGATTGCCCGGATCAGTAGGCCCAGCGCCACAGATTGGCGCCTACCGTAAACCCGGCTCCAACCGCGGCGAACAGAACGATATCGCCCTTTTTGAGCCTTCCCTGTTCGATGGCGTCTTGCGTCGCCAGCGGTATCGTGGCGGCCGTTGTGTTGCCGAACCGGTTGATGTTGATGAGAATGCGATCGCAAGGCATTCCCAGGCGGTCGGCCGCGGCGGTGATGATCCTTCGGTTGGCCTGATGAGGGATCATCAGCGCCACTTGATCCACGCCAATGTGATTCCGCGCCAAAAGGTCGCGGCAAACTTCGTACATCTTGCGCACGGCGTACTTAAAAACCTGCTGGCCGTCCTGGTGTACAAAATGTAAGGAATGGTCTACCGTTTCGTGCGAAGCGGGCTGCCGGCTTCCCCCCGCCGGCATCTTGAGGTAATCTCCTCCGGAGCCATCAATCTCGTTAAGAAAGTCGATAAATCCGGCCTCTTCACCGTCCTCTACCGGCTCCACCAGCATGGCGCCCGCGCCGTCGCCAAACAGCACACAGGTGGCGCGGTCCTTGTAATCGATGATGCGTGACATGGTGTCGGCGCCGATGACAAGCACGCGTTTATGCGAGCCGGCCGAAACCAGGTGCGCGGCTATTGTCAATCCATACACAAAGCCGGAGCAGGCCGCGACCAGATCAAACCCCCAAGCGCCCTTAGCCCCGATGCGATCTTGAACCAGGCAGGCCGTGGCGGGAAACAGCATGTCCGGAGTCACCGTGCAAACCAGAATCACTTCCACCGAGTCTGCCGGGATGCCACGCCGGGCTATTGCGATTCTGGCCGCCTCCACCGCCAGATCCGACGTTGCCACTTCTTTGGCCGCGATGTGCCGCTGCTCGATTCCGGTGCGATCCAGAATCCATTGGTTGGTGGTTTCAACCATCGATTCCAGGTCCAGATTCGTCAGAACGCCGGGCGGCACATGGCAACCGAGCGCGGTGATTTTGGCTTTCGGCAAAGGCGATCTCCTCACGCAAACCGGAGAATGTCCAGCCCGAACCGGCTCGACCCAAGCCTGCATTTCCCCGTAATTCTCTATGGTACATTCGATGAGAATGGATCGGGAATCGGCGGCGCGAGAAAATCCGGAAATGATTTTCCTGCGTGTGTTCCGGACACTGCGTCCGCGTACCCCGGCCCCTCAAGTGGATCTGCAATTCCGGCCTTTGGCCAACGCCAGCTCCCGGGTGAGTTGGGCCGGCGGGCGCCTAACCGTGCTACTGGCGGAAGTGTTTCGGGATTCTCCTTACTCGGTACAAGAGGCGCTGGCCTGGATCCTTCTTTCCAAGCTCTTTCGCCGCGCGGCTCCGGCCAAACACCTGGACCGCTACCGGCGGTTTGTGAATCGGCGGGACGTGACGCGGCAAATGGAGCAATTGCGCCGGAAGCGGGGCAGAAAACTCTGCCTTCCCGCCCAGGGAAAGTTCTTTGATTTAGTTGCGATCTTCGAGGAGCTCAATCTACGGTTCTTTTGGGGGCTGATGGCCCGGCCTGAGATTGGTTGGAGTCAAAGTCATTCGCGAACGATACTAGGACACTACGACACCGCCCACCACACAATTATCCTCAATCGTGCGCTGGATGAGGAAAGAGTTCCCCGATTCGTTGTGGAATATGTGATGTACCACGAGATGCTCCATTTGCGATTCCCGGAGCAGAAACGCGGCATGCGCCGCTGCGTGCACACCGCGGAATTTAAGTCAGCCGAACAGAGATTTCCGGAATACGCCCGGGCACAATCCTGGCTAAAGTTGTGGTCGCCAAATGAAAACGGGCGAATGGAACGCGACTCAGCCAACAACAGGGCGAACGGCCAAATTGGCTGACGCCTCGCTGATGCACGCTCTCATTTTTTCCACCGTTTCCACCAATGGCTGGACGCTCACCGGACGCATACCCAATGCCAGGAATGCAAGCCGGAATCGTACCTCAGCCATGCGAAACGAGAAAACGAGACGCTGGCTGACTAGCTCACGCACCAAGTCCGGCCGGTCCTGTGGCGCATACAAGTTGAGCAGGCGCAAGGCCCGGTGAAGGCGGAGAAACTCTATCTCCAGATGCGCGAGATAGCTACGAAAAGCCGCAACGCGGCGGCTGCGCAATCGTTTTGCGATTCCGGGGCGGAAACCAGGTTGCGAACGCAAATAGGTGAAATCGTCCTCGGCGAGCAACCGCAGGGCGGGCTTGTATCGAAGCGCCGACCCGGATAGCCCTCGTTCCTCAACAGACGAGCGGCCACGCGATAGCATTCGTGTCACAAGAAGAAGCATGAGCCCGAGCAGGAGGATTCCTACCAGGCCCGCGGCGAGTAGAGTTGTTGCGACTGGCATATACGCTTTGAGGCAAGAATAGCCGAAACGCTTGCCAAATGCAACGAAAATTTTCTAGAACTTATTCCCTATTTCCGTGGGAAAGTGGAGGACTATTCCCGGGCGATTCGCGCCAGTGCAGTATTTATGTCCCGCAACTGTCCCACTAGCCGCTGCTCTTCGTCCGGGTCCCAACGGTGTCCCAGCACGACTTGCTCAGTCTCCCACGCCGGCCGGATCAGCACCAACCACAATCCCAGACAAACCAGGCCCGCCACCATGATCGACAAACTCATGGGCCGGGCAATCTGATGTCCCGTCAGATTGCGAACCAGAATGGCGAAAGCTTTAGCCAGGAAGTAAACGGCAAAGATTAGCGAGTGAAAGACGACGTTTTTGGGCAGCCGGATGGGAAACCACAATAGAAAAAGGCTCATCAGAAGGATCAGCAGCACCAGCCCCGAAAAAACGCCGCGTTCGGCGATATAGAAAGTTCGCAGCAGGTCCATCTTTGCGGCATTGTGCCCTGAAACTTCCGGATAAAGCGAGACCGTCGCCACCACCATCGAAATCGCTAAAGCGGCGTAGGTCATCCATTGGCTGGCGGCTTGAATCCCTTTGAAGCCTGCCAGAACCATTCGGTACAACTCCAACAGGATCAACACAAACAGGACCCAGAACACGGCCTCGGTGGCCATGAAGAGTTGTGCGTAGGTGTTTGGCTCCAACTTCACAAACCTGACAAACAAGCTGCGCGTGAGCGCCAAAACCAGAAACACGACAAACCATGGGTAGCGCGACGCCAGACCATTCAAAACAAAGCGAATAGTTAAGAGCGCAGTGATTGCCGTGCTAAACCAGAAAAGGATCTGTTCTAAATTTGCTAGCGTGGGCATCAGGCGGCCTAAAAAGGTTAACTAAAAAGGAGTATAGCATCCAAGATGGGAGCGGCCTCGCCATTTTGGATGCTATTGGTTCGGGTATGACAGCCCGGATGAAGCTTTCAGAGCTAGTTGTCCGATCCCGGAGGGCAAGGGTAACATTCCGGTTGGGGAATATCAATCGCGTTCAACGCGGTGGTGGCGAAGGTCAACAGTGCAAGCAGCAGCAGCTTCCGAATCATGTGGTCTCTCCTGTTCAGCCTTGATTTCCGGCCTAAATCCGGTACATGCTTATAGTAGTTGCTAGCTGGAAATGATTGCATTTGTGCGACTTAAGTTTTCGAAAACCGGAACAGGAAGCATTGCCTGAGACAACCCTTCATGTTCTTGCACTACATCTAAATGCATTCTGTTGTACAATCAAAGGCGACTTCGTTAGGCTGAGATTTCTGATGGCTCCGGGCAATGAAAAAATGAAAGCACCTCTTGATAGAGGTGCTTCCGCCAGCCTATGGCGCCATACGCTCTCGCAGATTCCTTCTATTTTTGGGCGTCTGGTCTATCTGGCCTCGCTTCGCGATCCCAATACAGGTGAATACTTTCATCAGGGTTTGGCCGCGGTTTGCGGCCAGGAGGAAGCCGGCCGCGCGATTCAAGCCAGTCACGAGGAAGTATTCGCGAATTGGCTCGAATTTGGTCTCCAGCACCAGCGGACTGATCTGGAGTTGTACGTTTCTGACCTGGAGCCGCACCGGAAGAGAGTTGTTGAAACGTGGTCGAAACTGGAGCCTTACCGCAACCTGCCTCCGGATTCCACGCAAGCGGTGGAAAGGGACCTTTTTCTAGCCGATCTGGAGGCGCTGCTCAGCTTGATGCGGAACGAGCTCGGCGTTTCCTGGCCTGATCGAGACGCATAGCCACTCCCGTAACTTGCCCAACTACTTCAATCTCGTCCGGATAACGGTAGATCTGCGGCGTCGCTTGTGGTGAGGCCGGGTGCGGTTGCAGGATCAGTTGATCCTTGGTCTCCGTGCACCAGGCGCAAAAGAACCCATTCCGGCTCTCAAGAAAATAAATCGGGCGGTCAAATTCGTTATTCCAGCCGCTGTTGATCACTTTGCGCTTGGTGTCATCGATCAGAATCAGCGAACCCGGGTGCAGAAGCGGATACATGAACCAGTCCTCGGTCCCAACATAAGCGTAGCGATGTTGCTCGACGTCGAGCCCGTTCAACAGCATCAAGGGCAGCCGGCCCCAGCGCTGGATCATGCGGCTCAAATAGGTCGATTTCCTGGGATCCAGTCCTGGATCGAGCGTAAGCGGCACTTGTACCGTACCCTGTCCGTTTCCCGTGAAATTGATGGTATGCGTTTTCTGCACCTCGATAAGAGCCGCGTCTGCAGCCAGCATCGAGATGTCGATTCCGTACCACCCCATTACTTCGAATGGGTCGAGACGGTATATGGCGCAAAGCGAGTAAAGCCTGTATAGGGTGGGGACCGTCCCTTTGTTCTCGATATCGGCCAGGCGGCTCAATCCGAGAATGAACTCGCCGCTGTTGTGCCGCTCGGCGATCCTCACGCTCGCTTCTTCCACGTCGCGATAGCGTAAGTCCAATCTTTCGCGCACACGCTTCAGTCTCTGTCCCGCTTCCTCCATGCTATGATCACTCTCTTGCTCCTGTTTTCTCAGGTCCGCGCCGGGAAGAATAGTTTTGAAAGGATTATAGCGATGAGCCGGGGCAAGAGCAAGTATTTTCTCACTTTCTGTTCTGAATTCAGAACAGGATTTCTTAGAGAGGGCTGATGTTGCGCATCATCGTTGGCATCTCGGGAGCCAGTGGAACCATCTACGGACTCCGTCTTCTGGAGAAACTTCGGGCGCGCGGCGGCGTGGAAACTCATCTGATACTAACGCGTTCGGGCGAACGCACGGCCTGGCTGGAGACAACCCGGAAGGCCGCCGAGATTCGCGCCTTGGCCGATTTCAGCTACCCGGTGGAAGACATCGGGTGCCGGCTGGCCAGCGGATCTTTTCTTATCGACGCCATGGTCGTCGCTCCTTGCTCCATCCATAGCATGTCCTCAATCGCCTTCGGCATCAGTTCGAATCTGCTTACGCGCGCCGCCGACGTCACCTTAAAAGAACGCCGCAAATTGATTCTGATGGTGCGTGAGACGCCCCTGCACCTCGGCCACCTGCGCGCGATGACGGCGCTGGCGGAAATGGGCGCCATCATCGCTCCGCCCATCCCCGGTTTCTATCATCATCCGTCTTCGGTCATGGAAATCGTCGACTTCAGCGTGGACCGGATTCTCGATCTTCTCGGCCTTCCGGGAGGGGAAACGCGGCGCTGGAATGGCGGAAGGGATGCTGAATAAAGCACGATTTATGCCAAAATTGACTGTTGCTTTTCAGGGAGAACCAGGCGCATTCAGCCACATTGCCGTGTTTCAATTGCTAGGAAAGCCGGTGGAGGTGGTTCCCTGCGAGCGCTTCGAGCAGGTCTTCTCCGCGCTCGATGGAGGCAAGGTGCAGGCGGCCGTGATCCCCATCGAAAACACGCTTCACGGCTCCGTGCATGAGAACTACGATCATCTGCTGCGGTTCGACCTCAGAATCACCGGCGAAACCAGCGTGCGCATCATTCACAATCTCATCGTGCGTCCCGGCGTGAAATGGAGCCAGCTTCGACGCGTGTACTCCCATCCCGTGGCGCTGAATCAGTGTCTGAACTTCTTCTCGGGCAATCCGCAAATGGAGAAAACCCCGTTTTACGACACCGCGGGCAGCGTCAAAATGATCGTCGAAGAGCAGCTCGCCGACGCCGCGGCGATCGCCTCTTCGATAGCCGCCGATCTATACGGCGCCCGAATTCTGAAACGATCCATTGAAGACGACCGCCAGAACTTCACACGCTTTTTTCTTCTCCAGCCCCCAAAGAGCAAGCCGCTGCTGCCGGCAGGCACGGACCGGAAAACGTCGCTGGTGTTCACCACGCGCAACGTTGCCGGGGCGCTGTTCCGCGCCCTGAGCGCGTTCGCCCTTCGCGATCTGAGCCTGGCGAAAATCGAATCCCGGCCTCTGCGAGGCAAGCCCTGGGAGTACCTTTTTTACGTCGATGTGCTCGCCGATTCCGCCGATCCGCGAATGCAAAAAGCTCTCGGCCATCTTGGGGAGCTCGCCGACTTTCTCAAAGTGTTCGGCTGCTATCCGCGCGGAAAGTAAGTCGTTTACCGAGCGGTCGCGGGCGGCGGGAATGTTAAAATACGTGAGTGTCTTACGACGTCATCATCATTGGCAGTGGTCCGGGCGGCTATTCCGCCGCCGTCCGCGCGGGCCAGTACGGCCTGAAAACCGCCATAGTGGAAAAGGACCCCAAACTCGGCGGATGTTGTCTCCACGTCGGCTGCATCCCCACAAAGGCGCTTCTTCACACCGCCGAGGTCTGGCAGCACTTTGTACACTCCTCGGGCGAGGGCATCCTATGCGACAACCCGAGACTCGATTATCCCAAGGTAGTGGATCACAAGCAGAAGATTGTCGACAAGCACGCCAAAGGCGTCGAGTTTCTCATGAAGAAGAACAAGATCGACGTCTTTCGCGGGTACGGAAAGCTGCTGGGCGGCCGGAAGGTGGAGCTTACCGGCGACAAGGGCGTGCAGGTGCTGGAAGCGCGCAACGTGGTGCTGGCCACCGGCTCGGAAGCTCGTTTGCTGCCAGGCCTTGCCGCGGACGCGGATACCGTTCTCACAAATATCGAGATCCTGAACCTGCGTTCGGTTCCGAAATCCCTGATCATAATCGGCGCCGGCGCTGTTGGCGTCGAGTTCGCTTCCATCTTTCATCGCTTCGGGACGAAGGTGACCATCATCGAGATGCTGCCGCGTCTGGTTCCGGTCGAGGATGAGGACGTCTCGCGCGAGCTGGAGCGCTTCTTCAAGAAAAGCGGCATTCGCCCGGAAACCGGCGCGCGCGCGGAAAACATCGAAAGGATCGAAGGCGGCGTTCAGCTATCGGTGACGCTCGCCAGCGGCAAGACGGAAAAGATGCAGGCCGAAAAACTATTAGTCGCCATCGGCCGCAAGCCCAATATCGACGGCATCGGCCTCGAGAACACGCGCGTCGAATCCGAGCGCGGATTCATCAAAGTTTCCCCCGAGCAGCAAACAGCCGAGCCCGGCGTCTATGCCATTGGCGACATCGTGCTCGGTACCCCGCAACTTGCGCATGTAGCTTCCATGGAGGGCATGGTCGCCATTGCGCACATCGCCGGCAAAGCTGTCCGGCCGATCAATCGAAATCGCATTCCGGGCGTCACCTACACCGAGCCGGGCATCGGAAGTGTCGGTTTGACGGAAGCGCAGGCGCGGGCGGAAGGCTACAAAGTGAAGGCCGGCAAGTTTCCTTTCGCCGCCAACAGCAAAGCTTCGATCGTCGGGATGCACGACGGCTTTGTCAAAGTGGTTTCGGAGGAGAAGTTCGGAGAAATCCTCGGAGTGCACATCATCGGGTACCATGCTTACGAGCAGATCGCCGAAGCGGTTGCCGCCATGGAAGCCGAGGCGACTGTGGAAACCATGATGAATACCATCCACGCTCACCCGACTCTGTACGAAGCAGTCGGCGAAGCGTTCAATGCCGTATACGGGCTGGCCATCAATGCGTAGCTGCCCGGCGCGCGATCTGGGACGCATGGACTTCGCCGGGGCTTACGCTTTGCAGCAGCGCCTTGTCGCGCTCCGCAAGCAGGGCCGGATTCCCGATCAGCTTCTCTTTGTCGAGCATCCCCATGTCATAACGATGGGACGCAATGGGCGTGCCGAGCACCTGCTCGCTGACGAGCACCTGCTCGCCCGGGCCGGGATCGCTTTCCATTCCACCGACCGTGGCGGCGATGTTACCTATCACGGTCCTGGCCAGATTGTGGCCTATCCCATCTTCGACCTTCGCGAGTGGAAGCGGGACGTTGCCGCTTACGTGCGGGCGCTGGAAGAAGCCGTCATCGCCGCTCTGGCCGATTTCTCGATCAACGCCTCGCGGCTCGAAGGCTGCACCGGCGTATGGACGGGCGGGGCCAAGATCTGCGCCATCGGCGTGCATCTGAGCCGTTGGGTCAGCTCACATGGGCTGGCGCTGAACGTAGACACCGATTTGAGTTATTTCCGCTATATTATTCCCTGCGGTCTTACCAAGCCCGTTACCTCGATGCGCGATCTCGGCGCCGGCGCACCAAGGGATAAAGTCATCGCGCGGCTGGCCGTGCATTTCAGCCGCGTCTTCGATATTGAAGTGAATTGGAGTCGCGCCGGTTGCCTGGAACCGGAAGAATTTGTTGAGGAGACCATTGCATGATTGACGTTGTAATGCCCCAGATGGGCGAAAGTATTGTCGAAGGCACGCTTACGAAATGGTTGAAGAAGCCCGGCGAGCGAGTGGAACGCGACGAACCGTTGTTTGAAATTTCCACCGACAAGGTGGACAGCGAGATTCCCGCGCCCGCCGCCGGCACACTGGCCGAAGTGCTTGTCGAAGAAGGCAAGACCGTGTCCATTAACACCATCGTGGCGCGGATTGCCTCCGGGGAGCAGGCGGCGGCATCCCCGCCCAAACCGGCGCCGGCGCCTGAGCCCGTCAAGCCCGTCACGGTTGCCCCGGCAACCGCTGTGACCGCGCCGGCCCCGGCTCTTATGCCCGCCGCGGCGGCTGCCCCCACTCCCGTTTCGATCGGCCCCCTCTCCCCACTGGTCCGCAAGATGGCACGCGAGTATAACATCGATTTGTCGTTGCTCAAAGGCACCGGAGCCGGTGGACGCATCACCAAACAGGACATTGAGGCGTACATGTCCGCTCAAGGCGCTCGAACCATGGCGGCGGCCGCGCCCGCCGCGCCCGCCGCGCCCGCCCCGGCGGAAGAGATTACTCCGCTGGCGCGTGCCGTTCCCGCCAAAGCCCGCGTCGAGCAGATGAGCACCATGCGCTCGAAAATCGCCGAGCACATGATCTTCAGCCTGCGCACCTCGGCTCACGTAACCACGGTGCACAAAACCGACATCACGCGCGTCGCCCGGCTCCGCGACAAAATCAAAGGTCAGTTTCAGGAGCGCTACGGTTTCTCGCTCACCTACCTCCCCTTCGTCGCGCGTGCCGCCGCCGAGGCGTTACGCACGTTCCCCATCGTAAACGCCTCGATTGAAGGCAACAGCATCATCTACCACAACGAGATCAACATCGGCATCGCCGTCGCGCTCGACGGTGGCAGCGGCCTCATCGTTCCGGTAATCCGAAACGCGGACGAGCGCAACGTGGTCGGTCTGCAGCGCGCCATCGTCGATTTGGCATCCCGGGCCCGCTCCCGCCGGTTGAAGCCCGATGAGGTGCAAGGCGGTACGTTCTCCATTACCAATTTCGGAAGCTTCGGCAGCCTCTTTGCGACGCCCGTAATCAACCAGCCGCAAGTAGCCATCCTGGGTGTCGGGGCCGTCGAGAAAATGCCCGTCGTGATTGACGACGCCATCGCCATCCGCTCCGTCTGTTATCTGGCGTTGACCTTTGATCACCGCCTCATCGATGGCGCGCTGGCCGACCAGTTCACCTCAAAGGTGAAGAGCGTGCTTGAGAATTGGTCGGATCAGGTTCTCTGACCGTCCCAGAGTGCTCTTACGAAATCCTTACCGCATCCTTACCAGCGCAGGAGCCGGAATCCGTTTATACTTGCATCGTATGAGAGCAAGAAACGTGACTCGATTCATGGGAACGCTTGCCGTTGCGGTGCTGGCGTTTTACGTCGTCTCCCAGCGCGGCGCCCGTTCGCAGCAACCGCCTTCGCAGCCGCTATCGCGGTTCGCCGGCCCCACCAACTCGCAGCCCCTGGCTCTCGACGCCGGTGGAGGCCTGCTCATCGTCGCCAACCCCGATAATGACAGCGTTTCTATTTTTGACGTCGCCCAGGATCGTAACCGCCGCATCCGCGAAGTCCACGTCTGCCGCGAGCCAAACGGAGTCGCCATCAATCCGCAGGGAACCCGCGCCTACGTGGGCTGTACCGTGAGCGGCCTGGTAAGCGTTCTCAATGTCAATCGCAATAGTCCCGGAGTCGCGCGCGTCGTCCAGGAAATCAAGGTGGGAACCGAGCCGTATGGGCTCGCCCTGACCCCCAACGCGACGAAGCTGTACGTAACCAACCGCAGCTCCAATTCGGTCTCCGTCATCAACACCGCCACGAACCGCGTGGTCAAGACCATCGAGGAAGCGGGTTTTTCGCCGCGCGGCATCGCAATCACTAATGATGGGGACGGCGATGACGACGATGAGACCGTTTTCGTCACCCAGTTTTTCGCGCTGCCAAGGGGCGGGAAGCTGGATGGCGAAGACGACAGCAAGTCCGGCGTGGTAACCGTAATCCGCACGGTCGCCGATGAAGTGGATCAGTTGGTTCAGATCCTTCCCAGCGATAGCGGATTCCGCGCCGCCGGCGACGCCATCGCGCGCATCGCCCCGCCCGCGGTGATCGATGAGGCCACACTACGTTTCAACACCACCGCCTATCCCAACCAGTTGAACAACATCGCTATCAAGGGTAATTTCGCTCTGCTGCCTAATACGGGCGCTTCGCCAAACGGCCCCGTCCGCTTCGACGTCAATACCCAGAGCCTGCTGAACGTAATCGACATCGCGCAAAACACGGATACCGGGCGTGCCATAAACATGCACACTGCCGTGAGGGACCAGCAGGCCACGCCCAGGCTGTTCATCACCGTGCCCTGGGCTATCGCCGCCAAGCATCGCGAGGATGAGGCGTACGTGGTGAGCGCCGCCAGCGATATCGTCGTTAAAGTGACCATCGACCGGTCCACCGGCGCTGCCCGGGTGGTCAACGCAGCCGGCGTCACTCCTACGCGCGTGCTCCAGATCGCCACCGGCAAGAATCCGCGCGGCATCGTCATCAATTCGGCCGACACGCGCGCCTACGTCATGAACTACATCTCTCGCGACGTAACGGTACTGAATATCGAGCGCGGCCAGGACCGGTCCATCGGCACTATGGAATCGGCGGTGCTGCCCACGGCGGGTAGCGTTTATGACTTGATTCAGGCCGGCAAGGAACTATACAACTCCTCGGTGGGCGATTTTGACGGACCTTCGCCTTTGTCGCCCAGAATCCGCGGCCGGCTTTCCAACAACGGATGGGGATCCTGCTCCTCCTGCCATCCGGACGGATTGACGGACAACGTCGTCTGGATTTTTGCGGCAGGTCCGCGCCGCACCATTCCCCAGCACATCGATTACGACCCCGATGATCCCACGGTTCAGCGCGCCTTCAACTGGTCCGGAATCTTCGACGAGCAGGAAGACTTCGAACTGAATATCCGCAATGTATCCGGAGGCCTCGGCCTGATCGTCGGCGACGATGGTGTAACTCCCGCCACTCCTGTCGCCGCATTCAGCCCGGCCAATGCCAACCGCCGTCAGTTGCGCATCCGCGGCCAAAACTCATGGGATGCGATAAAAGCGTACCTTCAGTTCGGAGTGCGAGCGCCCATCTCGCCAGTCTCCAAGGACGACTCCGAAGTGATCGCCGGAGAACTCCTGTTCCGCCAGGCCAATTGCCAAAGTTGCCATGGCGGCCCGCTATGGACTACCAGCCGGGTTACGTTCAGCGCCCCGCCTCCAGATAATCTTGTCAGCAACACGCAGTTGATCCGCGAGCTTAAACGGGTCGGCACATTCGACCCAACCCAGAAGAACGAGGTGCGCGCCAATGCAGCCGCGCCGCTGGGCGCTGATGGGTTCGTGCCGCCGACGCTGCTATCGCTGTTCGCTTTCCCGCGCACGTTCTTTCACAATGGCTCGGCCAACTCGCTCGAAGAAGTGATGGCGAACGTAGCGCACCGCTCGGCGGGCACCGGCGGCGTGGACATGCTTCCCGATGAAAACGCGCGCCGGATGCTGATCCGCTTTTTGCTTTCCATCGACGGCGCCACGCCGCCGATTTCACCGCAGTGAGTTATGGATCAGAAAGAATACCGGAGCCCCAACTGCACGATGCGGGGCTCCGCGGCCGTGGTGATCCGGCCAAACAAGGCATTGATCCGGGCCGTGTTGGGGTTGTTTAGGTTTACGCGGTTGAACAGGTTGAACAACTCTCCGCGGAACTCGATCTGATGATTTTCCGAAAACGGCATCGGAAACTTCTTGAACGCCGAAAAGTCGACGGACGCAAGGCCCGGGCCGCGCAGGGCGTTACGCCCGAGCGTGCCGAAGGTGCCTAGAGCCGGTTCGCGAAACGCGGTCGTGTCAAACCACCTCAGGATGCGCTCGCCGCGCGCGCGGTCTGAGGAAAGTTTCGGGGCGCCGGTGATGTCAACGCGATCCTGCCCGATGCCTGTGCGCGAGATATCGACGCCGTTTGTGATGTTCAGCGGGCCGCCGGTTTGAAGCGTGATGATGCCGTTGGTTTGCCATCCTCCCGCAATCCACTTAAGTGAACCCTTCGGCTTGAAGGGGAGGGCATAGTTGAACGAGCCGACAAAGCGCCCCCTGCGGTCGAAGTTTGATACGGCGTAATCACGATCAATGGAACCAAATGGATGTGTGTTGCCGTTGCCTTCAAAGGCTGTGTTGGAAAGAATGTCCAGGCTTTTTTGCCAACTGTAGCCGGCCAGGAAAGTCAGTCCGCCGGAAAAGCGGCGCTCCAGGCTCACGACCAGAGCATGGTAGTTGGCGCGCCCGTACGTTCCGGCATAGGTGATCTGAGTGAACTCCTTCCGCAGCCGCCGCTGATCCGTATTGGCGATGGTGGCCCCGGGGCCGAAGACCGCCGGATTCAGTTCAGAGGCGTGAAACAGGCGCCGGCCGGCGGAACCCTGATAAGCTGTCCGCAGAATGACCTGCCCTGGCAGGCCGTGTTCGACCGTCACGTTCCACTGGTGAATGTTGGGGTAGGTGAAATCGGGCGCGAAGCCCACAATCAGAAACGGCGTGGGGAAGACTTGGCTGGAAGCGATCGGCCGTGTCACCGGGAAGGGGTTCACGAAGCCGCGATAGGGATCCTGGGTCGAGAATGGCGCAGTGATGTCGACCCTCACCGAGTTGGGCGGCGACGTGACCTGACGGTTGTACGTCAGGGCCGGTGTCTGGTCATGGAAGCGGCCGTAACCGGCGCGAATGCTTGTCTTGCCGTTTCCGAACACGTCCAACGCCAGGCCAAGGCGCGGGTCCAGCACTCCCCATGCCGCATTCACGCCCGATCCCGGGACGCCCGGATCACCCGCGGCGAGCTGCCCTGGAGGCAAGTTGGGAAAGCGTCCCGATCGGATACCCTGCCGGTAGGCGTTGTCATTGAACTGAGAGATCTGTCTTCCGGCATGGTCAGTAAAAGGAACGAATGGGTTCCATCGAACGCCCAGGCTCAGCGACAGGCGGCGAGCCGGCTTGAAGTTGTCCTGAATATACAAGCCGTAAAGGTTGCGGTACAGGCTGTTATAGAGCGTCGAGATCTGGGAGAAAGCACTCGGTTTGCCCATCATAAAATCGGCCAGATTATCTCCGGAGAAACGGCCAGCGAAAGTGAAATTGCCGTCGGAGAGAAAATCCTGGTCCAGGATGCTGTGCTCTCTGAGCATATCCGCGCCGAAGTCCAGCTCGTGACGGCCCTTGATCCAGGTCCAGGAATGCTGCAAGTTGTACTGATTGCGGGGAACGCGGTAGAGCGCGTTATAGGAATTGCTGAAGTACTGTGTGACCCCCATCCGGAACGTGGAGCCGGTGGACAGCGTAGGGACATTAATGCCCAGTTCCCGGTGGCCGGGGAACCCTTGCGGCTGGTGGGCGATGTTGGACGCCCTGTTGTAGCTGGCTGAGGTGTTTGACAGCAACGCCGGTCCTGCGGCGAACGTGTAATTGATCACCGCGGACTGGCTCTGCCAGCGGCGGTTGGCGACGGCCGTCAGCAGGTTCTTGGGATCGATGATGGTGGGGATCGTGAGTTCGTCGAAGAAATAGCGTCCGGAAATCTGATGGCGCGTCGAGAAGAGATGATCGGCTCGAACCAGGTATTGATTGTCTGTCTGTTTGTCGGCCCGCTGATAGCGGAGCAGTCCATCCGCGGCGGGCGCGGTAGGAAGAAACTCAAACACTTTTAATGCGATCGGGTCAATCTGGCTGGCCGGGATTGCGTTTCCGGGCAGCGGCTGGTTGGTGCGCGGATCCCTTAATTGTTGTGTGAAGCTGGAAAAGTCGCCGCGACGCTGCGCGGCTGTGGCGACCACCGAGGTGAGCGTGGCAGGAAGCGCGCGAACCTGCGTCCCTTGCCAGGAGCCGAAAATGAAAGTTCTGTTCCGCACGATGGGGCCGCCGGCGGCAAATCCGTACTGGTTGCGCTTTAACCCATCGTCGCGGGCAGCGAAAAAGTTCCGCGCGTTCAGGGCCGAATTGCGAAGGTATTCGAAAAAGGATGCGTGAAGCGTGTTGGATCCGGAGCGTGTCACGATATTGACCACGCCGCCGCCACGGCCGGCAAACTTGGCTCCATAATTGTTGGTCTGATAGCTGAACTCCTGCACCGCATCGGGATTGGGCAGCACGTTGGCCACCTCCGTGTATGGGTCCTCGTGAATGCCGCCATCCATGACGAATGTGGTGGAGTTACCGCGCCCGCCGGACGCCGAGATCAGCTCGCTACCCGATTCCGGCCTCGTCGCCGCCTGGTTGAACGTTCCCGGGGCCGACAAAGTGCCGGGAGTGATGCGCAGAAGCTGCATGACATTTCGCCCGTTTAGAGGCAGATCGGTCATCATCTGATTGTTGATTACGGTGTGCAGCGTCGCGTTCTTCGTATCGACGGCTGCCACCGTGCCGACAACGCTGATCGTCTCGGTTACTGCGCCCACCTGTAGCTGCACGTTGGCCGTGGAATGCTGATCCACTTGCAGGGTGATCTCAGGGACGCCATAAGTGGAGAACCCCTCCCTGCTTGCCGTCAATGAGTATTGGCCGGCTGGGAGAGCCGTGACCGCAAAGTAACCGGTGTCATTGGAAGCGACCCTGCGCTCGAGACCCGTTGCAAGGTTCTTTACGACGATTCGCGCTCCCGGCACGGGCGCGTCGCTGGAATCAGTGATTAGGCCCGAGACGGATGCTGTTTGGCGCTGCGCCCACAGCGCGCCCGTCATCATCAGCGGCAGGATCAGAGTAACCGATAGTCGCCCCCAGTTGAAAATTCCCATTATGCCCTCCAAAAATTCGCGGTTCCTGGCAAGTATACTAGGGTCTATTCGTTAGAGCAATCCGCGCAGGACCAGTTCGGCTTCTTTAGGCTTGAAGCCGAACGGCCCGGGACGGCTCTTGTAGGCGACTTTGCCGTCGCGATCGATCACGTACAGCCGATCGGGCCAGGCGGTGTATGCGCGCTCGGTGGAGTTATCGAAGTCGTCAAGGATGGCTGGGAATTCGATCTTCAGATCGCGCACGCAGGCCGCCGCTATGCTTTCGCGATCCGAGTAGGAGCGGGGTGAAGCGAAAATCACGTTCTGCTTTTCATTGATGGCCATCTGCCACACGTCGCTGGCATGCGCTTCTTCGATGTAGACGACGAAAAAGGCGGCGCGTCCGCCGTAATCCTGATACATCTTGTTA
>Ga0187893_10004005_pt1 | contig 28782 bp, 23 predicted proteins | sample MA1701074metaG_FD_139574 | JGI IMG/M metagenome (GOLD analysis project Ga0187893, IMG submission 139574) | White microbial mat communities from a basaltic lava cave in the Kipuka Kanohina Cave System on the Island of Hawaii, USA - MA170107-4 metaG ...
ACGATCTTCTTGGCGTTGTCCCAGGCGCCGCCGGCGTTGGCCATGAAGATCGCCTGGTACAGGCCGAAGAGCGCGATCGACACCAGGTAGCCGATGAAGAAGAACGGCTCGGTGAACGCGAACGCGAGCGTCGCGAAGAAGACGCCCAGGAAGATGTTGAACATGCCCTTCTGCGCGTACTGCGTGCAGATCTCGACGACCTTCTTCGAGTCCGTCACCGACGCCTTCGTGGAGCCTTCGAGCTTGATGTTCGCCTTGATGAATTCCACCGCGCGGTAGGCGCCCGTCGTCACGGCTTGAATCGAAGCGCCCGTGAACCAGTAGATCACCGCGCCGCCCGTGATGAGGCCGAGCAGGAACGGCGGGTGCAGCAGCGACAGGTTGGTCACCAGCTCGGGCTTGAGGCCCTCGGTGAGCGCCATGATGATCGCGAAGATCATCGTCGTCGCGCCCACGACGGCGGTGCCGATGAGCACCGGCTTGGCGGTCGCCTTGAACGTGTTGCCGGCGCCGTCATTCTCCTCGAGCAGGTGCTTGGCGCGCTCGAAGTTCAGCTCGAAGCCGTATTCCCTCTTGACCTCGTCCTTGATGCCGGGGACCTGCTCGATCGTGGACAGTTCGTAGACCGACTGTGCGTTGTCGGTCACCGGGCCATAGGAGTCCACGGCAATCGTGACCGGACCCATGCCGAGGAAGCCGAACGCCACGAGGCCGAACGCGAACACGGCGGGCGCCATCATGAGCGTGCCGACGCCGGCGAGGCTGACCCAGTAGCCCAGCGCCATCAGGCCCATCATGGTCATGCCGAGCCAGAAGGCGCTGAAGTTGCCGGCCACGAGGCCCGACAGGATGTTGAGCGACGACCCGCCTTCACGCGACGACGTGACGACTTCGCGCGTGTGCGCCGACTCCACCGAGGTGAAGACCTTCACGAACTCCGGGATGATCGCGCCGGCCAGCGTGCCGCACGTGATGATCGTGGAGAGCTTCCACCACATGCCGCCCGCGAGGTCCGGGATCAGGAAGTACGACACCACGTACGTGAGCGCGACGGACACGATGGAGGTGAGCCACACCAACTGCGTGAGCGGGTGCTCGAAGTTCATCTTTTCGGCCTTCTCGTAACGCGCCTTGGCGATCGCTTCGTTGATGAGGTACGAGGCGCCGCTGGCGATCACCATCACGACGCGCATCACGAAGATCCACACGAGCAGCTTGACCTGGACGATCGGATCCGTCACCGCAAGCAGGATGAACGTGATGAGCGCGACACCCGTCACGCCGTACGTCTCGAAGCCGTCCGCGCTCGGACCAACCGAGTCGCCGGCGTTGTCGCCGGTGCAATCCGCGATCACGCCCGGGTTGCGAGCGTCGTCTTCCTTGATGCGGAATACGATCTTCATCAGGTCAGCGCCGATGTCCGCGATCTTCGTGAAGATGCCGCCGGCCACGCGCAAGGCAGCCGCGCCAAGCGACTCGCCGATGGCGAAGCCGATGAAGCACGGGCCCGCGTAGTCGTGCGGCACGAAGAGCAGGATGAAGAGCATCAGCAGCAGCTCGACCGAGATCAGCAGCATGCCGATGCTCATGCCGGCCTGCAGCGGGATGGCGTAGCACGGGTACGGCTTGCCCTTGAGGCTGGCGAAGGCAGTGCGCGAGTTCGCGAACGTGTTCACGCGGATCCCGAACCAGGCGACCCCGTAGCTGCCGGCGATGCCGATGAGGCTGAACAGCAGGATCACCGCGACCTTGATGGCCGGGAACCCGTGCACCACCGCGCCCGTCGCGGGGTCGATCGTGCTGGCCAGCTTGCTGTAGTAGATCGCCGCGATGGTGCCGATGAACAGCCACAGCACCATGATGAACTTGCCCTGCGTGGTCAAGTACGTCTTGCAGGTTTCATAAATCAGCTCGGAGATCTCGAGCATGGACTTGTGAACCGGCATGCGCTTGAGGCGCCCATAGATGATCAGGGCGAAGAGCAAGCCAGCGACGCACACCAGCAGGCCCCAGGTGAGCAGCGAACCACCGCCCATGCCAAGGAACTGCGCGCTGTTGAGATCCGGGATGACGAGGTTGGCTTCACCACCGGCCTGTTGCTGCTGAATCATGATTGAGCGAGTGATTGGTGACTGGTGACTAGTGACTGGCGGTTTGGACTGCGCCTCCGACCTGCCGCCACAGGTAGTAGACCGGGATGCCGAGCGCCACGAGCACCAAGCCGGACACGGCCTGGAAGCGCGATGCAGGCGACAGCAGGATGAGGATCATCACGCCCCCGGCGAGCGCGATGTACAACGCCGGAAGAAACGGGTAGCCGAGCGCCTTGTACGGTCGCTCTGCGTTGGGACGCGTCGAGCGGAGGACGAACAGGCCGATCGTCGTCAGCACGTAGAACACCAGGGCCGCGAAGATCACGTAATCGAGCAACTGCCCATAGGTGCCGGTGAGACACAGCACCGCGGTCCAGACCGACTGGAGCACCAGCGCCTGGGCCGGAACAGAATTCCTGTTGAGCACGCCGGCGCCGCGGAAGAACAGGTTGTCGCGCGCCATGGCGTAGTACACGCGGGCGCCGGCCAGGATCAGCCCGTTGCTGCACCCGAAGGTCGAGATCATGATGGCGACCGCCATGATCGTGGCGCCGGCCGGGCCGAACATCACTTCCATCGCCGCCGTACCGACGCGGTCCTGGGTCGCGCCTGTAATGCCGCGCGCCGCAGCATCCGCGCCCGCGGCGTCACCGGCCATCGGCAATGCATTCAGGTACCCGACGTTCGCCAGCACATACAACACGGAGACGAGCCCCGTGCCCATTGCGAGTGCCAAGGGCAGGTTCCGCTGCGGGTTCTTCACCTCGGCGGCAGCGAACGTGACGTTGTTCCACGCGTCGCTCGAGAACAACGACCCGACGAACGCCGCGCCGAAGGCGACGATGAACGCGCCCGTGACGTCGACGTTTCCCCAGAAGCGGCCGGCGCCGAAGTTGGCCGCGACCGCAGAACTGTTGCGGCCAACCGTCACCGCGAGCGCGATGAGGAGGATCAGCGCGCCGGTCTTGATCATCGTCAGCGTCGTCTGGACGAACTTCCCCTCACGGATGCCGCGGAGGTTGATCCACGTCAGGAGGGCGATCGTGGCGAGCGCCAGCAGCCGCTGCGGGCTCAGCCCGACCTTGATGGCGTTCGCCGGGTCGGCACATCCGAGCGCCGCGACGCACACGTCGGCGCTCGGGAACCAGCCGTAGAGATCGGGCGTGATGGCGGGCCACAGCACGCCGCTGAACCGGCCGAACGCAACGGCGACCGCCGCGATGGTGCCGGTCTGGATGACGATGAAGAGGGTCCAGCCATACAAAAAGCCCATGAGCGGACCCATGGACTCGCGAAGAAACACGTATTGGCCACCCGCCTTCGGGAACATGGCGGCGAGTTCACCGTAGGCGAGAGCGCCGAGCAGGGTGATGACGCCGGTCAGAACCCACGCAAGGAGCAGGAACCCGGGTGAGCCACCCTTCCGCGCGATGTCCGCGGACACGATGAAGATTCCGGAGCCGATCATCGAACCCGCGACGAGCATCGTCGCATCGGTCAGGGTCAGCGCCTTGACGAAATCTGACTGCGCCACCGAGGTATCCGACGGGGCGGCTACGCTCGCCATCTCGCTCCGGGTCGGGTCACACACAACAACGCCGGCTCACGAAACGGGCCGGCGCTGGGAACGCTTAACTATATGCTGCCGTTGGGGATGACCGCTAGGGCAAGACGATCTGAACCTGCCCCTTCATGCGGATTGGCGTCCCGTCCGGGCGCGTGCCGGGCTTCCACTTGTACTCGCGGAAGGCCTCGCGAAGGCGACGGTTGTAGGCGCGGTCGCTGGTCTCCGTGAACTGAAAGCCGACCACCCGGCCGCGCTCGTCGACGTCGAACTCGGCGATGATTGTGTCGCCCTTGATGGCGGCCGGCACGGGAAAGGGCGGCAGGAACAGCTGGTCGGACCGGGGCGGGTAGTTCTCCTGGTTGCCGCCGCCGGTTCCGGGACCGTTCGCGGAGCCGCGCCCGGTGCCGACGCCGGAACCAACGCCACGGCCGGAACCCGGACCGGCGCCGCCCCGACCGTCCGTTGTCAGACCGAGGCTCGGTGCGGTGATCGCCGGCATGCTGAACTGCTGCAGTTGCGGCGTCGGCAACTTCGGGAGATCGGGTGGCCTGAACTGGAAGACCGGTGGCCGAACGGACGGCGGCGGGGGCAGCGCCTTGACGAAATTGATGTACTCGACGCTCGGCGCCGACCGGCCCCCGCCACCCCCAGCGGGTCCGGGGCCGCCGGCACCCTGCTCCACCGGAGTGACGAGGCGGCCATAGCTCGCCGGGATGAAGATCGCCATGAGAATGGCGAAGTGGACGAGGGCCGAGATGAACGAACCCGCGCGGCCTTCCTGACGAACAGGAGGCATGCCGATCGGCGGCCTGTATGGCCGCTGCGTCCGCGGACGATGCGGTTCGGTCATCTGATAAAGGTCTACACTCGGGAGCGCCACCGGGATGCCTTGAGATACCCGGAAACAGTACGGCGGGCGACCCCGTCAGGGTTCGCCCGCCGCGTCAGTGCGCGTTCACGCGGACCTACCGGCCCTTGGTGCCCCCGGCCGGCGCGTTGGAGTTGCCAATGTCCTTGGGTGGCACGCCGATGACCTTGACGCCAGCCCCGCGCGCGATGTCCATCGCCTCGATGACGTCCTGGTACTGCACGCTCGGGTCGCCCTTCACGAAAATGATCTTCTCGGGGCGCGGATCGTAGATGCGGCGCAACTCCGGGCCTAGGCCGACCTTGTCCACCTTGATCTTGTTGTTGATGGTGAACTGGCCTCCGGGCAGGACCTCGAGCACGATCTGATCGGAGGTCGGATTGGCGGGCTGAACCGAGGGCTGCGGATCAGGCAACTGGATGTCGATCGCCTTTCGCATCGACGGCAGCGCCGCCATGAAGATGATCAGCAGCACCAACAGCACGTCGATCATCGGCGTGACGTTGATCTCGTTCTCGAGGCCTTTTTCCGAACCGCCAGCGGACATCGACATCAGGGCGTTCCTCCACCCGGGGGCACGGGCGCCAGCAGGCCGCCGGTCGCCTTGCTGTCGCCCGCGACCGTTGACACCGTGCCGGCGCGCTGGTCGCTGATCATCCCGACGACACGCACGCCGTTCTTGCTGGCGAGGTCGATGGCGTCGAGCACCTTGGAGTACTCGAGGTTCTTGTCCGCCTTGAGGTAGAGAATCTTGTCCTCAACGCGGTTGTCATAGATCGTCTTCAACAGGCGCGGCAGGTCCTCGTTCTTGATGGCGCGCTTGTTGAGGTAGTACTGGCCGTCCCGGTCGATGCCGAGCACCTGGTCGAGCTGCTCGTCCTCAGGATGGTCCTTGAGGTTGACGCCTTCCGGGGGCGTGGCCGTGAACCCCGCAAGCAGCGCCGGCGTGACCACCATGAAGATGATGAGCAGCACCAGCATGACGTCGATCATCGGCGTCACGTTCGGGGTGGACTGGACTCCGCCCCCGCCGCCTCCAGCTGACATTCTCATGGGGACTCTCGCTCCGCCCGCTTACTGCGCGATGGGGTTGTTCTGGCTGGCCGTGGCGCTGAACTCGCGCGTGAACCGCGAGCGCCCGAATTCGCCGCTGACGCCCTTGATGAGGTAGTCGATCATCTCCTTCGACACATACGTCATCTCGGCCGTCAGGTTGTCGATCTTGGTCTGGAAGTAGTTGTACGCCCAGACCGCGGGAATGGCGACGAGCAGGCCGAAGGCCGTCGTGATGAGCGCCTCGGAGATACCGCCCGAGATCGCCGCCAGGCCGCCGGAGCCGGAGGCCGCGATGCCGGTGAACGCGTTCACGATACCCATCGTCGTTCCGAGCAGTCCCACGAATGGCGCCGTGGAACCCACGGTGGCGAGCACCGCCAGGCCGCGCTTCAGGTTCGTGATCTCGAGCAGCATGTTGCGCTCGATGGCGCGTTCCGACGAGTTGATGTCCGAGACCGTGACCGAGCCGTCCTGGATCAGCGGCTTGACCTCCTGCAAGGCGCCGCCGAGGACGATGGCGACGTGCGACTTCTTGTAGCTCTCCGCGAGCCGGATCGCCTCGGTGAGGTTGTCCTCTTCGAGGAACTGGGAGAACTCAGGAGCGAACTTCACCGTTTCCTTCTGCGCCTGGCGCAGGCCCCACCACTTCTGCACGACGATGGTGAGCGAGTAGATGGACATGAGCGCGAGGGTAATGGTGATGCCCCACGCAAAGGCCTTCATGTCCTTCGCAAGATCGAGCAGTGAGATTTCCATGAGCGAACGGCTCCCGAGGGATGGAGTGCGACCGCGGACGGTCTACTTGGTCAGTGTGAAGTTGAACGGCTGTTGGACGAGCTGCTTTACCTTCCGGCCGCCGATCTCGGCGGGATAGAACCGCATCTGGCCCAGTGCGTTGCGCACCGAGGCGGTGAAGAGGTCGTGCGTCGACTTGAGGACGCGGAACGTCGCCAGGTTGGCGCGGCCGGTGGTGTCGACTTCGAACTGCACCAGCACCTCGCCCTGCACGTTGGCGGAGCGGAGCATGTCCGGATAGCGCGGCGGCTGTGAGCCCGGCGCGGTGGAAACCTGCTTTTCGACCTCGAACTCGAAGAAAGTCCGGTCGACCGGCGCATTGCCGACGCCCTTGGCGATACCGCCAGCCACGCCCTTGCCCGAGAAGTCGGCCTCATCCGTGATCTTCTTGGTGAGGTCGATCTCCGGCAGCACGTCCGGGATCTTGATGGGCGCGGTGAGCACCTGGAAGCCCTTCGGGGGCGGCGGCGCAGCGACGATTTCCGGCGGCGGCGCCTCCTCCTGCTTGGGCGGCGGCGGCTCGTCCTTCTTCATCTCGAGGAACTCGACCTTCTCCTGCCGCGGCTTCTCGATCGCTTCCTTTGCCTGGAGCGTACCATACACGGCGCCGCCGATCAGCACGATATGCGTAAACACGCTGATCGCCATGCCCTTGAGCGTCTTGGGCTTTTTCGGCTTCGTCTCGATGAGATTCTCGAACATTTCTGCCCGTGACCCCCGTGTTTGAAGCGATTCGGCCTTCTGCGGCCGAAGGAGAACCTACGCCCGCTTCATGTCATCGGAATGGACGCCACATTAAAAGTCGATGAAGAACACGATGTTTTAACCGTTACCCGGACGCCGCGCCAGTCGCGGGGCCGCTACGCCTGGCGGTCGGCTGTCGGCTCGCGTTCCGCCTCGACTTCGGGGCGCGCCACCGGAAGCAGCACCGTGAAGATGCTGCCGCGTCCGAGCCGCGACTGTGCAGTGAGCGAGCCGCCGTGGGCCTGTGCAATCCACTGTGCGATTGCCAAGCCGAGGCCGAAGCCCGCGCTCCCCTCCACGCCGCGACCGTCAGCCGGGCGACGCGACCGCGCCCGATCCGCGCGCCAGAAGCGGTCGAAGATGTGCGGAAGGTCAGCCGCGGCGATACCGACGCCCGAGTCCCGGACCGAAAGGCCGATTTCGTCGTTGTTTCGCAGGCTGAGCGTGATTTCCACGTGACCGCCGCGCGGCGTGTACTTGATGGCGTTGGTGACGAGGTTGAGGAACAGTTGGCGGAGCCGCGTGGCATCGCCCATCACGGTCGCGTCTTCCACCAGCGGCAGCGCCACTGACACACCCGCGACCTCGCCCAGGATGACGGCGGTTTCGAAGACGTCGCGAACCAGCGGTTCCATGCGCACCGGCTCGCGGTGGAGGTCGAAGCGCCCCTCGTCGGCGCGAGCCAGGGTGAGGAGGCTGTCGACGAGATCGGACATCCGCGCGATCTCCTGCATGGCCTCTTCGAGCGCCTCCATGCGTTCGTCGGCGCCCGATGACGGATGCATGGCGCGCTCCACGTCGGCGCGCACGACGGTGAGCGGCGTCTTGAGCTCATGGCTGGCATCAGCCGTGAAGCGCCGCAGCACCCCGAACGATGTCTGGAGGCGCTCGATCATCCGGTTCAGCGTGTCCGCCAGCCGCGCCAGTTCCTCATCCGGGTCCCCGCTCGGCACGCGGCGATGCAGGCTGCGGCCGTCAGTGATCGCTTCGACCTCGTTGATGAGGTTCTCCACCGGCTTGAACGTGTTGCCGGTGACGGAAAAGGCGACGGCAACCGAGAGCAGCAGCAGCAGAGGCGCGAGCAACAGCATGGTGCCAAGGAGCAGTTGCGGCGAGAGGTCCGCGTCTGCCGTGGAAACGCCCGTCACGACACGCGAGATGGGTTGCAGCGACGAGTCGGTGCGGGCGACGATGAGCAGCCGGCCACCCAGGTCGCTGTCCAGCAACTCCACGACGGCGGACGAGCCTGGGTTGAGGATGGCGGCCGCGGCATTGAGCACGGTCTGGCCGTAGGACGACAGCCGCCGGACGGAATCCGAGGAATACAGCAGCCGGCTGCGGTAGTCGAGCACGAGGAAGTGGCCCGGCAGCGGCTCGAGCGTGGAGCGCATCGCCTGACGTGGCCGGACGATGACGCGCGAGGTGTCTGTGAGGGTGTCACCGCGCGCCAGGGTGTCGAGCGCGGTGAGGATCTCGCCGCGTCGCTGCGCGTCGAGGAGCGTCTGTACCACGCGGTCCGCCCGGACCACGGCTCGTTCCGTGAGGTCCTGGTAGGCGGACGTTCGCCGGGCGACGAATACGGCGAACGAGAAGACGATGAGCGTGGCGAAGAGCAGGCCGGCGTAGGCTGCCGCCAGACGCGCGCGGGTGGACCACATCTATACGGCGGGGTGCGGCGCGTGGCGCGCCGGGCGCCACGTGGCGGCGCCGGGTCGGGCCCGGCTACCCACGGATGCTGTACCCGACGCCGCGGACGGTCTGGATCAGCTTGCGCGAGCTCTTGGCGTCGACCTTCTTGCGCAGGTGGTTGATCACGACGTCCACGATGTTGGTGCCGGGATCGAAGTGATAGCCCCAGGCGTACTCGGTGATGAGCGTACGACTCATCACGCGGCCCTGGTGGCGCATGAGGTACTCGAGGACCGTGAACTCCTTGGGCGTGACGTCGATGAGCTCACCGGCGCGGCGGACTTCGCGCGAATCGCGATTGAGCTCGAGGTCACGCACCTTCAGCACCGGCGAGGCGAGCGCCTTGGGGCGCCGCGCCAGGGCCTCGACACGCGCGAGAAGCTCCTCGAACGCGAAAGGCTTGGTGACGTAGTCGTCGGCGCCGGCGCGGAGTGTGGTCACCTTGGCGTCAACCGCATCTTGTGCCGTGAGCACCAGCACGGGCCGCTCGAATCCCCGGGCGCGCAAGGCGTGCAGCACCTCGAGGCCCGACTTGCCGGGGAGCCGCATGTCGAGAATGACGAGGTCGTAGGCCTCGGAACTGGCCCGGGCCTCGCCCTCCTCGCCGTCGGCCACGAGGTCAACGGCCCAGCGGTGCTCCTCGAGGCCCCGCTTGACGTACTGGCCGACGGTCGGGTCGTCTTCGATGACGAGGATTCTCATGACGCGCGGAGAAAAAAACGGCGACCACAGGTCGCCGCACTCGAACGATGGAGCGTAAGGGGCTCGAACCCTTGACCCCCGCCTTGCAAAGGCGGTGCTCTCCCAGCTGAGCTAACGCCCCGGAAGCCGCTACGTTGAACATATATAGTAGCAGGCCGTCCCAGCGGTTGACGAACTTCTCGACATGGACCACGTCACAACCACCCCGCACCTCACGGTGCGATGCCAGTTCTGCAGCGCCTGGAACCGCGTCGACGCGACGCGCGCCTCGTCCCGGCCGAAGTGCGGCAAGTGCGGCACCCCGATCCTGCTCGACCGCCCCGTTCGGCTCGACGACGAGTCATTCGAGCGCACGATACGGGAAACGACCATCCCGGTGCTGGTGGACTTCTACGCCGACTGGTGCGGGCCGTGCAAGATGATGGCACCGTTCGTCGACGCGGTCGCGGCCGAGAGTATCGGGCGCGTCCTGGTCGCGAAGCTGAACACGGACGCCGCCCAGTCGGTGGCCCGGCAATTCGACATCCGCGGCATCCCGACGAGCATTGCGTTCCGGGATGGCAAGGAAGTCGCGCGGCGCGTCGGCGCGCTGCCCAAGGCCGGGCTGGTGGAGCTGATCGAAGCCGCGCTGCCGACTGCGTGAGGGCGCGGCGCCTATTCGTGCGCCGGCAGCGGCTCCATCGTCCTGGGGTCCACCGGAACCTGGATCTCGTCGCGGTACTGCGACGTCAGCAGCGTCGCTCGAACGCGCGGGAACGCGTCCATGAACCGGGCGTAGCTCCAGCCCCACGCGCCGAGGTAGAGCGCGAGAATGCCGATCTCCCAGCCGCCGAACGGCGCCGCACCGTCCACCTCGCCGAACGTCGACGGATAGACCTCGATGTGCCGCATGATCCACATGCCCGTGAGGCTCGCTAGGGCGAAGAACGCGAGCGTGGGGCGGAAGACCTTGGCAGCGCGACCCATGAGGCCGAAGAACGGGAAACAGAAGACCAGCACGACCGCCGTCACGGTGAAGTCCTTCCACGGCGAGATCAGCCGCAGCCGCATGAAATGCGTCTCTTCCGGCAGGTTGCCGTACCAGATGACCAGGTACTGGCCGAACGTGAGATAGCCCCAGAACGCGGTGAAGGCGAACACCAGCTTGCCGAGATCGTGGAAGTGGTTCTCGCGAATCATCTCGAAGTTGCCGAGGTGATTGCGCCACGCGATCGTGAGGATGGCCAGTAGCCCGAGCGCGTTGAGCCAGCCGCCCATGAAGAACCACCAGCCGTACAGGGCGCTCTGGAAGTGCAGCGACAGCCCCATCGAGAGATCCCAAGCCAGCACGCTCCAGCCGAAACCGAACAGGAGCACCAGCCACACCGCCAGCGGACCCTGCTTCGCGAACGTGGAGTGGATCTCGCGACGTTCCTCGCCGAAGCCCGCGCGCATGCGGGCCAGGATGCCCTGCGCCCAGGACGTGCCCTTCCACTCGGGGTTCAGGCCGACGTCGAGCCGGACCGACGTGTAGATGAACCACAGGCTCACGGTCGTGATGAGCAGGAACGTGACCAAGACCCGGATCGTGAAGAAGGTGGGATTGAAGTAGAGCGCCTTCTCCGGGACCGGATACGCCTCGTGCGTCCAGTTGAAGACGTGGTGCTTTCCGGCCAGCACGGTGAGGGCGAGGAACACCAGCGCGATCGGGAGGAACGCCACGTACCCCTCGAGGAACCGGACCACTTCGCGCGACCAGCGCGCCGTCGTGATCCGCTGCACGGCAACGAACACCACGCCCGCGGACGACAGGGTGGCGAAGAACAGCCAGTTGGCGTGGAACGCGCGCCAGGCGCGATCCGGGGCCAGGAACAGGCCGGCGATGAAGGTCGCGGCGCCGATCGCGAGGAGCGCGAGCGCCAGCGTGTGGATGCGCGGCGATACCGGAGCGCTCGTCCTGGCGATCGCTTCCTGTCGCGTGAGCACGGGCGCGGCGTGGTGGCTCATTCCGGTGGAGGCTTCACCGCCGGCGGCGGTACGGTGGGGGCGGTGACTGACGCGCCCGGCAGGAACGAGCCGGTCTGGCCCGGCCGCCCGGGAGCGGCGCCCTGGGCGCCCGCACCCTGCGACTGAATGGCACGCAGGTAGTTGATCAGGTCCCAGCGGTCGCGTTCTTCGATGCGGTTGTACGACGGCATGGCGCCGCGCCCGTTGCGGATGATGCCGAACACGTAGCCGTCGCTCAGCTGCGTCGCGGCCTTGGTGCCGCCGCCGATCGGCACGGGCGGGAACCCGAACAGGGTCACGGTGCCGTCGCCGGCGCCGAGCGGGCCATGGCAGACCGCGCAGTTGATCTGGAACTGAAGACGCCCGTTGTTGAGCGAACGCTCATCCTTTGCCACCGGATTCGCCAGAGCCTTCATCGAGTCCACGGCGCCGATGGTGTTCATGCGGCCGTACGCGAAGCCGGGCGCCATGGTGCCATGGATGGGCACCGACGACTGCGGGTTGCCGCGCATCGCGATGGTGTCAGCCGGCGTCTCCCACGGGTCCAGCTTCGGCTGGCGCCGGAAGTCGGTGAGCACGAGGTTGACCTGCTTGTCGCAGCCGGCCAGCGCGAGGAGGAACAGCAGTCGACTAGCTCTCATGCCGGACCTCCACCGCGCCGTGCCTGCCCAGCAGGTCCGACGCCTCCTTGGCACGCTCCGGAGTCGTGGCAACCCAGATCCCGAAATGACCCTGGCTGAAGCGCTCATCGTAGCCGACGGTCATGGTGAGGCGCGGTATGCGCGACAGCCCGAACAACGCATACACGGTCGCCAGCGACCCGATGAGAACCATCAGCTCGAAGGCGAAGATCGTGTACGGAACCCACGTCGCGATCGCCTTGCCGCCGACGACGAGGGGCCAGTACTTCGACGCCCAGATCGAGATCAAGTAGCCAAACGACGCGCCAGCCAGGCCGCCGAACAGCGTGAACACGCGAACGCGGCTGGGCGGCGCCTCGAGCGCTTCCTCCAGCTCGTGCCTCGGCGTGGGCGAGTACACCGTGATGTCGCCGAAGCGGTTGCGCCGCAACTCGCCGATCGCGTTGACGGCGGAATCGAGTTCGTGGAAGACGCCGACGAGCCCGGGCATCAGTGCCCTCCTCCGCCGTGCTTCAGGCGCGGCCGCACGACTTCCTTGAGCTCGGAAATGGCCAGGATCGGCAACTGGCGGCAGAACAACAGGAACCACATGAAGAACCAGCCGAAGCTGCCGATGAGGATCGAGTAATCAACGAAGGTTGGCGCGTAGGTCGTCCACTGCCACGGCTCGAACTCGTGGGACAACGACGGCACCACGATCACGAAGCGCTCGAACCACATGCCGAGGTTGATGAAGATCGAGAGGATCCAGAGCCAGGCCGGGTTCCGCCGCAATCGGCGCGAAAAGAGGCTCAGCGGCAGCACCATGTTGCAGAGGATCATGATCCAGGCCGCCCATGCCCACTGCCCGAAGACGCGGTTCCAGAAGTAGTCCTGCTCGTACTGGTTGCCGCTCATCCACGCGATCTGGAACTCGGTGAGGTACGCCAAACCCACGACGAGCGAGGTGAAGAGCGTCATCTTGGCGGCGCCGTCCAGGTCGTTCAGCGTGACGTAGTGCTGGAGCCCGAAGTACTTGCGGATCGGGATGATGATCGTGAAGACCATCCCCATGCCCGAGAAGATCGCGCCCGCGACGAAGTACGGCGGGAAGATCGTCGCGTGCCAGCCCGGCGTCAGCGCCATGGCGAAGTCGAACGACACCACCGAGTGCACGGAGAGCACCAGCGGCGTGCTGAACGCGGCCAGGAACAGGTACGCGCGCGTGAAATGGCGCCACTCACGGTCGGAGTTGCGCCAGCCCAGGGACAACACGGCGTAGATCCGCTTGCGCACCGGGTTGGTTTCGCGATCCCTCAACGTGGCGATGTCCGGAATCAACCCGATGTACAGGAACGTGCTGGACACCGTGAAGTACGTGAGGATGGCGAACACGTCCCACACCAGCGGGCTCTTGAACTGCGGCCAGAGCAGCCGCCAGTTGGGGTACGGAATCAGCCAGAAGAACTTCCATGGCCGCCCGAGGTGCAGGATCGGGAACAGCCCCGCGGTCATGACGGCGAACACCGTCATGGCTTCGGCACAGCGGTAGATGCTGGTGCGGAACCCGGCGCGGAACAGGTAGAGGATTGCGGAGATGAGCGTGCCCGCGTGCCCGATGCCGATCCAGAACACGAACGTGATGATGTAGACGCCCCACATCACCGGCGGGCTGTACCCTGCCACGCCAAGCCCGCTGTAGACCTGGTAGAACCACCCCGCGATGCCGACCAGCAGGCACAGCACGGCGATGGCCAGCAGCGCGAACCAGCCGAGCGTGGGCTTGAGCGTGCCGATGATCTCGCGATCGACCTGCTCGTAATCCTTGACCGCCGGAAGGCGGACGGTGGCCGACGGAATGTTCGGGCGCGGGTCCAGGGCGGTCGTCGCCATCAGTTGGCCCCCGCCGGGTGACTCACCTTCTTCAGGTAGACGACCGCCGTGAACGTGTTGAGCTCCTCGAACACGTGATAGGCGCGCTCGTCGTTGAGCTTCCTGTTCACGGACCACGTCGCGTCCGCGGCGTCACCAAACACGATCGCGCGCGACGGACAGGCGGCGGCGCACGCGACCGTGAACTCGTCCGCCGCCACCTCGCGCTGTTCGAGCGCCGCCCGGTTCTCCGCCTCGCGGATGCGTTGGACGCAGAAGGAGCACTTCTCCATGACGCCCTTCCCCCGCACGGTCACGTCGGGGTTGAGCTGCCAGTTGAGCGGCTCGGGGAACGCGTACTGTACGCGATCAGGCTCGCCGTACCCGAACCAGTTGAAGTAGCGGACCTTGTACGGGCAGTTGTTCGAGCAATAGCGCGTGCCGACGCACCGGTTGTAGACCTGGACGTTGAGCCCGTCGGGCGCATGGTAGGTCGCGTACACCGGGCACACGGGCTCGCACGGCGCGTTGCCGCAGTGCTGGCACAGCATCGGCACGAAGCGCGCCTCGAAGTCCTCGGTGAAGTGGCCATCCTCCGCCCCTTCGTAGTAGCGCTCGAGTCGCAGCCAATTCATTTCGCGGCCGCGCGTGATGTTGAAGCCGGGCCGCTTCTCGGCGTAAACGACGCCGTTCTGCCACGGCGCCCCGACCGTCGGAATGTTGTTCTCCGCGTAACAGGCGGTGACGCATGCCGAACACCCGGTGCAGCGCGCCAGGTCGATCGTCATTGCCCAGCGACGGTTCTGCATGCCGAGCGCGTTGTCGGGCGCGTACATCCCGACGCGGTTGCCCTGGTCGGCGCGCGACGGCGCGCCCAGCTCACCCTGCGCGTCCGCCGCCACCGGAGACCGCAAGCCGGGCAGGTACTCCTGCTTCGCGGCGCCGGGGATCGCATGATGGGCGGATTCAGCCGGCGGCTTGCCGAGGTCGGCAACGGACATCGCTTGCGCGATCCCGCGACCGTGCTGGCGAGCGGAGCCCTCCGTGGACACGAGGATCTCGCTGGCCCCGGTGCGCGTGATGCTGCATCTCGTGGTCGAGCCTGACCCGTCCAGCAGCGAGCCGGCATTGGCGCCGATCGACCGGGCGTAGCGCCCGTAACCCCACTGCACGGCCGCGTCACGACCGTCGTAGAACGCCGGCTGCGCGGCGGACGCGTGGCCCTGCCCCAGCGCCATCGCCACCGTGTCGGGCCGGATGCCGAGGTACACGAGCGCCGGCGCGCGGACCGAGCCGGTCGCCGTCCGCACCTCGACCTCGTCACCGCGATGAATGCCGAGGCGCTCGGCGGTCTCCGGATGAATCTCGACCCAGGAACTCCACAGGACCTTGGTCACTGGATCCGGCAGTTCCTGGAGCCACGGCTTGTTGGCGCCGCGACCATCTCCGAGCGTCGGCGACGGATAGGTGACGAGGAAGAACTCGCCCTGAGCAGCCGCGGCAGCGCCGCGAGTCGCAGCCGCGGCAGCTGAGGCGGGCGCATCGCGGCGCGCAAGAGTGCCGTCTCCCAGCCCCGTGGCCAGCAGCGACGTCTTGGTCGCCGCACTACCCGGCATGCGCGCGAGCAACCAGGAGCGATAGTCGTCGGAGTGCGGGAAGCGCGACGCCAACGTGGAGCTCTGGCGCGCCACGGTGATCAGTACGTCGGCCGTCGAGCGGGAGCCCGGAAACACCGGATCCATCGCGGGCTGCTGCGTCGCAACAGTGCCCGGCATGGCCTGGGAATCGCCCCACGACTCGAGCGTGTGCAGGTCGGGGAGGATCAAGTCGCACTGTTCAGTGGTTTCGTCCGGGAAGAGCGAGAAGCTGACCTTGAACGCGACCCTGGCGAACGCCTCGCTGAACCTGGCGGACGGTGACAGCGAGTACGCCGGGTTGGGGCCACGGACGAATGCGATGCCGACGTTGCCGGCCCGCATGCGCTCGACGGCTGCGAGGACGTCCGCGTCCCGTGCGATGCCCTCGAACGCCGGCATCGATTCCGACGGTTTCACGGTCGTGCCGACGTTGCCCAACGTGCGATTGAGCGACGCCGCACCCATGGCAACTTCGAGGCCGTTGTCGCCGCGACCACCGGCAAGCACGAGGCTCGGCTTCGCGGCCCGCAGTTCACGCGCCAGCGCCTCGAGCACTTCGGCGCGCGTGCCGCTCGCTTCCGCCGCGGCGGCCGCCGAACCGCGCCCCTGGAGGAAGTTGACGATCGCCAACTCGCTGCCTGGCTTGCACGCGATCCACTGGTCGGCGTTCAGGCCGGTGAGTGAACGGCGCGGGCCGATGTAGACGAAGCGCGGGGCGTCCTTGAGCCTGGCGCGCGCGTCGGCGAAATCGACCTGGTGGGTGACGCTGGCGCCCCACCCGTCGAGGAAGTCGGCACCGACGGACACGATGAGCTTCGCCGCGCCGAAATCGAACGCGGGCCACGCCACATTGTACGCGCGACGATGGGCCTCGATGGCGTTCTGGTCGGCCTCGAAATCGACGCTGAGGTGCGGGCGCATCCCGTGCGCCGCCAACCAGGCGTCAAGGAAGACCGGGAAGCTCCCGCTCTCGTGCTGGTTGAAGAAGACCGCGGCGCCGGCGCGCCCGCGGTGCTCGGCGAGCTTCTCGGACAACAGTGTCTGCGCCTGGTCCCAGGTGGCCGCTTGCCACGCGCCGCCGGTCTTGATCATCGGCGTGCGGAAGCGATCGGGGTTGTAGAGGCCCTGCACCGCCGACTGGCCGCGGGCGCACAGCGCGCCGCGGTTCGACGGGTGCTCCGGATTTCCCTCGAGCTTGACCACGCGGCCGTCGCGCGTCTCCGCGATGACCCCGCACGTCGCCGAACACTCGCGGCACAGCGTGGCGAAGTAGGTGGACACGCCGGGAACGGTCTGGTCCGGCGAGACAAGGTACGGAATGAGCTTTCCCGAGTCCTCGATGCACGCCGTGGTGCCCACCGCCGTACCGGCGCCGAGCACCTTGAGGAACTCGCGCCGACGAACGCCGGACGGCTTTGTGGTCTCGCTCATGCTAGTAGTGGCAGCTCGCGCAGTCGTAGCGCGCCCGCTTGCGCTCGCTGTCCGGTGTCGGCATGGACGTCGTGTCGACGACGCCCGTGGCGCGCAGTCCCTCGCGCGGATCGTACCCGTTGACGTGGCACTTCACGCACCAGCCCATGTTGAGCGAGGCGTACTGGTAGACCTGCGTCATTTCCTGGACGGGCCCGTGGCAGCTTTGGCAGGTAACGCCCGCGTTCACATGTCGCATGTGCGGAAAGCGGACGTACTCGGGCAGTTTGTGGATGCGGACCCACGGCACCGGCTGCCCGCTGGCGGAGTACTTCATGAGCTTCTGCACTTCCGGCCGGTCGAGACGAACCAGGTTGTGGCAGCCCATGCACGTGGAGACGGCGGGCATGCCGGGGTCCGGCGACTTGTTGGCCGAGCTATGGCAGTAGACGCAGTTCAGGTTGAGCTGACCGCCCGCGTGCAGCGGATGCGGGAACCTGACGGGCTGGACCGGCGAGTAGTTGGCGGAAGACGAGGCGCCGCTGTACGCGGACAACGCCACGGCGCCGATGGCGAGTGCGAGCAGCCCGGGAATCGCGGTCCACTTCCGACGCTGGGTCATCGCGCGCGTTTGGTGTTGGCCAGCCACTTGTGAAATACTTCACAAGGTCGGTCTGAGAATCTGGAAGGCACCTATCCTGCGCGCAAGGCAGAACTTCCCGCGCCTCGCGACCCCAACCTAACGCGCAGCGGAAAACAGGACAGCTAACCGGCAAACAGTTTGTCGGGATCGGCCAGCTTGGCGCGCGCGTGCTCCCTCGGGAGCAACTCGAGACTGGCGCGCGCGTTTTGCGCCAGTCGCAGCGGCCAGTGCGTCCCGAAGACGAAACGGTGACTCCCGATCGTCGCGAACAGCTTGGCCAGATGGTCCTCGGGCGGTCCCCATACCCACGAGAAATCCCAGAAGACGCGCTTCTGCTCGGCCGGCGTGAGCCCCCAGTGGACCTCCTCGATGAACTCGCGGCCGGCGGCGGTCACGATGAGGCGCACATCCTGCCCCGCCCGGGCCAGCGCCCGGACGGCCGACGGTTGCAGGTCACCGGCGACATCCATCGGATGGCGCTGCCTGAGATCCTCGAAGCGGACGGTGAGCGTGACCGCCAGTTTTGCTTCGCCGCAGGCGATGGCCAGCTCGGACATGCGCGAGTCGCCGGGGCCCAGCTGCCACAGCTGCGGATAGGCGCGCACTGACGGCGCGCCGGCTTCGCGCGCAGCGGCGAGCGAGCCCGGCCAATCCGGCCAGTCGGGGCGGATCGTCGGCACGGGACGGAGACGCTTGGCATGCGGCACAAGTGCCGAGTACAACTGCGCGTTGCCTTGCGTTGCGTCACGGTAGAAAGCGGACGGCAGGTGACCGACCCACGCCGAGGCGATTTCCTCCCGGTCGAGGACACGGGCGAGCACGTCCGGATCCGGATGCGGGACGTACCGGAACGGATAGGGGCCGATGAGCGCGTTTACATCGATCACCGTTTCGGCCTCCGCGTCGGGGATCCGCGTGTGCGGCGAGGCTTCGCGCCAGCCTGAAAGCCCCGGGCCACGGATGGGCCGAACACGCGGGCCGCATTCCGCCAGCGGATGTCCCTGATATCCTCGGCGGAAGACAGCCCGGTGTGCTCCAGCGCCCGAAGCTTGGCCAGCCCGGTTTCCATCGTGATGTCGCTGCCCCACAGAAGCCGCTGCGAGCCGAGTGCGCCGACGGCGGCATCGAGCATGCCGCGGTCGACGCCACTGCCAGACGTGTCGGCCACGATGTTCGGCACGTCGCGAATGGCGGCGTACGAGTGCTGGTAGTCGCCGCCGCCGCCGATGTGCGCCAGGATGAACGTCACGGTCGGATGCCGCCGGGCAAGGCGGGCGAGGTCGGCGCCGTCGGAGACCTCCTGATTCGGCCATTCGCGGCGGCGGTGCTGCCAGACGTGATGCAGCACCGGCAACGAGTGCCTCGCGGCCAGCTCGCAAACCGGGTCGAGCATGGGATCGTCGGCGCGACGGCTGGCTGCCAGCTTGATCCCCACGGCGCCATGCTCGAGGCACCGGGCGATCTCCTTCTTCGCGTGGGCGGTGTGGTTGGGGTTCACGCACACGAGCATGCGCACCAGCGCGCGATGCTTGCGACAGAGCGCCAACATGGCGTTGTTGCCCGCCGTGACGTCATCCGGCGCCGGGAAGTAGGTGGGCGACGCGTACCCGAACGTGCCGAGGATCGACGCGACGTGACAGGTGATGCCAATGGCCTCGCCGGCGCGCAGCCGGGCCGAGTTGACCTCGCGCCAGTCGGAGCGACCACATCCCTCCCACAGGAAATGCGCGTGCGCGTCGACGAGCGGTTCCGTCACCGGGACTCCATGAGATCGACGAACGCGGCGCTGGCGCCCGACTCGATCTCGCGAATCGCGTCGTCGTCGTGCGCCATCGCAGGGAAGTTGTAGGGGCCGCGCTTGAAGAGCACGCCATGCCGCACGGCCGCGGCGACGAATGCGTCCTCCACCGCGTCGTCCTCGAATCGAAGGAACCACATGTGGTCGAGGCCTTCGATCGTCACTCCGTCGATGCCGCTGGCGGTGATCGCCCGCGCGACGACGTCGCGCATTTCCGCGCCGATCTTCCCGAGGGAGGCGCAGACGTCGACGCGCTCGTGCCAGGTGAGCACGGCGCGGGCGGCCGCGAGCGCGCCGGCCTCGCTGGCCAGCGTCGACGAGATCCACGTCCTGGACGCCACGGACATGAGTTCCTCCCTGCCGCAGACCGCTGAGAGGGCGTGGCCGTTCGACAGCGCCTTGCCGAACGCCGCCAGGTCCGGCGTGACGCCCGCGAGCTGCTGGTAGCCGCCGGGCGCAATCCGGAATCCCGTCTTGATCTCGTCGAAGATCAGTGCGGCGCCGGCTCTGTCGGCCAGCACGCGGGCGCGCTCGATCCACGCTTTCGACGGCAGGCGCTCGATGACGGGCTCGATGGCAATTGCGGCCAGCGCCGGGCCGGCCTCGGCGACCGCGAGCTCGAGTGCCGGGATGTCATCGAACGGGACGGCGCGAAAGACCGCTTGCGACGCCTGCGGCACGCCCGCCACCTGCTGCGACCAGTCGTGCCAGCCGAAGTAGCCACATCCGACGACCACATCGCGTCCGGTGTACGTGCGCGCGATCCGGACCGCGGCGCTCATTGCCTCCGCGCCGCTCTTGAGGAACTGGACGCGCTCGGCGCAAGGCACCACCGCGCAGAATCGCTCCGCGGTATCGATCTCGAGCAGCGGCGACAACCCCGAGACCGAGCCGGCCGCGATGGTCTCGATCACCGCGCGCGTGAGTTCGGGCTCGGCGTACCCGAGCGCCACGCTGCCGAGCGCCATCGTACAGTCCACCAGCGTCTCCTCGTCCGCGGTGAAGAGATGGCAGCCGGCGGCACGCACGAAGTGCGTCGGCATATGCCTGGTCTTTCCGTAGAGCGACGGTTCGCGCTTGCTGGCCGTCGAGGCGCCGCCGGGAATCAGTCCGGACGCGCGAATGGCCCAGTAGTCAGGCGGCGACTCGCCGTCCGGTGGAGCCGACTCGCCCTCCGCATCGGGGCCGTCCTCGACCTCCGGCTTGGCGGGCTCAGTCGGCTCGTTTTTCCCGAACAGGCGCGAGAAAACCATGGACCAAAAAGGGAGCAGCGTCGCCGGTATTCAAGGGCGCGCTCGCTTCAGGTAGTTGCGGACCTCGATCGCCATGGCCCGGATGAGCGACAGCTCGCGCGCGTCGGGCGCGGCGCGCGCGGTGAGCGAGCGAAGCGTGCGCATGATGTGCTCGACGTGGCGCGTCTTGAAGAACTCGATGGCGTCCAGCGATCGTTCCGCGTCCGCATAGAATTGCTCGAGTTGTGCCTCGGTCGCGGGCGGGGCGTCCTTTCGCGGAGGCGCCACGGTCCGCGTAGCGTCGCCGGCGGCCAGGTGCAGCTCGTACAGCCCGATGAGGACCGCCTGCGCGAGATTCATCGACGAGTGCCTGGTTGTCGGAATAACGACGGTTGCGTGGGCGCGGTCGAGGATCTCGTTGGGAAGGCCGGAGTCCTCCCTGCCGAACACCATCGCAACGGGCCCGTCGTCAGCGGCGGCGAGCAGGTCGGTGGCGGCGTCGCGCGGGCCGAGGACGCGCCACTTGGCGGCGCGACGCCGCGCCGTGAACGCGACCAGGCGCACACAATCGGCGACGGCCTCGTCAAGCGTCTCGAACCGCCTGATGGCGTCGATGAGCGCGCGGGTACCGTGCGCGATGCCTTCGAGCCGTTCGGCCTCGTAGGCCACCGGTCGCACCAGCCGGAGGTCCGCGACACCCATGTTTGCCATCGCGCGCACGGTGGCAGCGATGTTGACATGGTCCTGCGGCTCGTGGAGGACGACGGCCACGCGCGACAGCCGAGTCGTCACGTCGTGAGCTCCAGGACAACCGCGCGGTCGGGCTCCTCGCGGTCGCCGCGCAGGTAGACAAACTCGCCGCGGACATCCGCCGTGACGAGCTGGCCTTGTCTCCGCTCGCGGCCCTCGGCCGCGTCGTTGATCACGAGGTCGATCGCCGCGAGCCTGGCCACTGCCGGGATCGGCAAGTCGACCCGTACCTCGTAGCCGGCACTGGTCTCGCGCCAGCGCGCCGTGGGCGGCGCCATCATGGCCGAGCCCGCGATGGGACGAACGCGCACCGCGTCGCCGCCCGACTCGGGGACGAGCATCCACATGCCCCGACCGCCCTCGAGATTCACATAGAGCTGGATGCCCGAACCGAGCGTGTCCGGGTGTTCGTTGTCGAATTCGTTGACCGCCGAGGCCGGCATGAAGTTGCGCTCCTTGGTGTGCACGTCGACGAAAAGCGTGAGCGTTTCCACCGCCGCGACGACGGCCACGGTCGCCGTCGGCGACCCCGCATCCCGCCACGGCAGCTCGGACTGGCGGTAGTTCGGTTCGGCGAGCCGCATGGTGAACGCTCCAGCCTGGGCGGAACCATTCAGCTCGCTCCACCAGCCGCGCGTGGGCGACACGCGGCGCACGACCGCCGTCGGAGGCCGCGATCGGGGCACTTGCGGCGGCGCGGGCCGCGCGACCCGACCCTTGAGCTCCACCCGGCGTGACAGCTCGCCACTCACGTCAACGAGCCAGCCGGTGTCGACCCGGCGGTGCGCGTGTCTTTGTGCGCCGATGTCGACGATGGTTCCGGCATCCGAGAACCGGGGTTCGACGCCCTCGCGCCAAGCCAGCACAGCGCGCATCCGGCCGCTGGCCCTGTCGGCGCGCACTATATAGAAGGGCCGCTCTTCCGCGGCCGGCTGCCCGGGCGCGCGCGTTCGGAGGAGCGTGGCGGGTCCGTCCGATTCCAGGGTGAGCGCAGCCGCGCGGCGGCCGCGCCTGGCGCTGAGATGAACGGTCTCGCGGGCGGCCATCGCCAGTGATTCTCCGCCGCGAACAAAGGAGAACCCGTCCTCGAGCCCGTCGCCGCCGTCGACCGTCGCCGGCGACATCGGCGAGTCTTGCCGGCCGTCGAAATGCCACGGCAGCTCCACCCGTACGCCGCGTGACGCCTCCCACGTGAGCTCCTCCACGAGGTACTCGCGCGCGACAACCACCGTCCGCTGCAGCCTCACGCCGTCGATCTCGCACGAAGCATCGACCCATCCAAAATCGCCGAGCTCCTCCCACGCGCCGAGCACCCCGTCGACGCGCGGCTGTGAGCGTCCGTCGATCAGGGGTGCGTTGTGTGCAAGCGTGCTGCGGTACCAGTGGAGCGAGGGATCCACATAGGATCCGGTGCCGAGATCGTCGAGCCACCGCGCCTCGCCGTGCGACAGGAGCAGGTTGAGCCGGTCCGGGTGTCCGTGTCCCGCGCCGGCCTGTCCGTAGTCGAGCGCCGCGAACACGTCGTTATCCCGGCGGAAGATCGCCAGGCCCTGCCCCGCGAGGTGAACGGAGCGGCCGTTGCGGCGTGAGACGGGCGGCAGTTCCGGCAGCGCGTGCAGGAGGGCGCGCCAACCGAGGTCGTCGCGAGCCAGCGCAGACGCGGGCTCATTGCGCTCAGCGTCAGCGGTGGACCGCGCGCGGCCAGTGGGCCGCCGGTCGATGTCGTCGGCGTAGCATCGCGCCAGCGCATCCGAGAGTTCGTCGCCCTGTCGTCGCGCGAAGCCGAGTTCGGCAAGTTCGGCGAAGCGCCACTGGCGCAGCGACACCGCGTACTGCGAGTCCTTGCGCGAGGGGAACGTGAAGTCCGGAAGCGCGGACCTGTACGTGCCGACAACCCCGCGGTCGAATGCGTCGACGGCGGCCTGCGGCAACCGGATTCCGTTGGCGTCGCACATCGTCACTGCGTACCACAGGCCCCGGATCGCGAACTGGTGGTAGTTGTCTCCCTCGTACCACGTCCCGTCGGCGAGGAGGCCGCGACCGAGGTGCGCCAGCAGGCCCGACGGCCCGTTGACGATGGAGTCGACCGAGCGCGCGTCGTCGAGCAGGAGCGCCGACGCGAGCAACGCGACGTTGTTCCAGACCTGGCGGTTCGACATCCGCTCGTCGAAACCGGCGATCAGCGCGGCACTGGGCAGCACGATGCGATCGCGGACCACGCCGGGCGTCGTGGTGTCGCCCGCCGCGGCCAGCAGATCGGCGGCCACGCACACCTGGAGCAGCCAGATCGACTCGAGGTAGGTGCTGAAGAACGGCCGGCTCGGCCCGAGCACGTTGTCGCGGTTCGGGTAATCGGCATACGCGTCAGCCAGCTTGAGGAGGATCGCCTGCGCATGCGCCGCGTGACGGCGCTCGCCCCTGAAGGCATGAAACAGCGCCGCGTGCACCGCGCGCTCGGCGAGCCACAACTGGTACCAGGTGACCCAGGCGCGTCGATGCGCGGCCCCGCTGTGCACCGTGCCGCACGCGGGGCAGGTGTGCGACTCGGGCACGGTTGGCTCGAATTCGAGGATCGCACCGTCGCGGTCGCAGCGACCGCCCTTCCGGGTGAGCAACGCCTTGTCACGCGGCACGAACGGGTCGCGACCCAGGAACGGTTCGAGCTCGCCGGACAACCCGTCGTACAGCGGCGCAAGCGGCCCGCGTGCCGCGCGCCGCCTGTCCTCGAGCGCGCTGTCGGAAAGCAGCAGCATCAGCGACTGAAGGCCGCGCGCGTCGTGCCGTTGGGCGCCACGGTCCAGCGCGACACCGTCGCCAGTTCACCGCGCAGGTCCATGGTCACGTTGCGCATGCGCGACGAAACACCCTGGAGCCCGCGGGCGTGGTAGATCCAGGCAACGGGCACGTCGCGGTCGAGCTCCTGCTGCACGCGCCGCCATGCGCGGTGGAGCGCGTCGTCGGTCGTGGCGGAACGGGCGGCTGAGAACGCGGAGTCGAGCACGGCAGTGTGATACCCCGCGTAATCAAGGGAGCTGCCCCGTTGCGCCGACTCGAACATCGCCGCCAGATGCGAGAGCGACAGGTCGCCCGGCACGCCGGTGATGAGCAGGTCGAAGTCCTTGTCCGCCGCGCGGGCGCGCGTCAGGAACGCGCCGAGTTCCATCTGCCGGATGCGCAGCCGGATGCCGCGCGCGCCGAGGTCCGCCTGAATCAACTGCTCGATGGCGTTGTCGCCGCTCCCCACAGTGAGAAGTTCCACATCGAACGGCCGGCCCCGGGCGCGCCAGCCGTCCGCGCCGCGACGCCAGCCCGCGCTGTCCAGGGCGGCGTCAGCATTGGCCGTGTCGAAACCGGGCCGCGCGGGCAGCGCAAATGGGAGGGCCGGCGGAACCGGGCCGGCCGCCGGCGTCCCGAATCCAGCGAGCGCCGCGTCCACGACGCGCTGCCGATTGATCGAGAGCGAAACGGCGCGACGGACGCGCGCATCGTCGAATGGCGGGCGGTGGGTGTTGAAGACGAGGCCGGTCGAGAACAGCACAGGATAGTCGACCACTTCGATCAGCGGATCCCGCCGCGCCAGGTCTGCCATGGACGCCGAAATGCCGGCGAAGTCGAGTTCGCCTGCGGCGAGGCCCGCGAACTTCGTGGTCGGCTCGTCGACGACCGCCACGACCAGTCGCCGGATCGCGGGGGGACCGCCGAGCTGTGCCGGAAACGCCTCATTGCGCTCGAACTCCCAGCGCTGCCCGGGCACGCGACGCACGAAACGGAACGGCCCGTTGCCGGTCGGTCGGGTTGAGTACGAGTGACGCCGCATGTCCGCCGGCGTCGCGTCCGAGACGAGGTGCGTCGGCAGTATGGGCAGCTCGACAAGGACCGGTGGGACGTCGCGCTGCGCCGTCCGGAACCTGATCACCACGGTCGAGTCGTTGCGCGCAATCACGGTATCAATGGCGGCAAGGTCGGCGGCGCGCGCATAGCCGGACCGGGGATCCCTGCCCCGCAGCAGCGTGAACGCGACGTCTCGCGCCGTCGTGGCCACGGAGTCGTGCCAGCGCAGCCCGTGATGCAGCCGCATCACGAGCTGCCTTCGGTCGGCGTTCCACTCCCAGCTGCGCGCGAAGTACGGGGTCGGCGCCAGGGTGCTGTCGTAGCGCGCCAACGTGACGAGGAGGACGTGCCGCTGCACTTGGCGCGAGAGCGGATGGATCGTGACCAGCGGGTTGGCGCTCTCGAGGTCGGCGCCGGATGCGAAGACCACGACGTCAGGCAGACGCGGTGAGCCGCCGCACGCGGCGAGCAGCAGCGCCGTGATTGACGCACCGAGGCGTCGCCGCATTATCCAGCCGTGCACGCTCCAGCCTGGTTGACGCGGGTCGCGGTCGCCGCCGGACTGTTGTGGCTCGTCGTCACGTTGACGTTCGGGCTGATGCGTCTCGCGCCGGGCGACCCTGCACTGCTGCTCGTGCCGCCGGGAGCGTCGGCAGGCGATGCGGCGCGCATGCGCGCCGACCTGGGTCTCGACCGGTCCATGCTCGTGCAATATGCACGCTGGGTGAAAGGCGCGGCGGCGGGCGAACTGGGCGCCAGTTTCCAGACGGGCCGGCCCGTGGCGACGGTGCTCGCGGAAGCCGCGCCGGTGTCCATCACGCTGGGCGCGCTCTCGCTGGCGTTGACGTTCCTGCTCGGCGTGCCGCTCGGCATCGTCCAGGCCGTGAAGCGCGGGACCGTGGTGGACCGGGCATTGACCGCAGTGACGATGACGGTGTATGCGGCCCCGACCTTCTGGATCGCGCTCGCCCTCGTGGCGGCCTTCACGTTTGGCGCGTCGGCGCTCGGCGTTCCGGCCGGCCTGCGCCTGCCGGCGTTCGGGCTGAGGACGCCGGGCGCGGCGCTCGACGGCTGGGCGGCGCTGGTGGACCTGGCGCGCCACGCGATCCTGCCCGTGTCGATCCTCGCCGCTGTTGGCGCCGCAGGCATCGCGCGCTACGCTCGCTCGAGCGGGCTGGACGTGCTCGCGACTGACTTCGTGCGCACCGCCCGGGCGAAGGGGCTCACGCCCTTCGCAGTGCTCGGCCGCCACGTGCTCCGCAACATGCTGCCGACCCTGGCCGTCCTGTTCGCGCTGTCGCTGCCGGGCCTGCTCGCCGGCTCGATCTTCGTGGAGTCGGTCTTCGCGTGGCCCGGGCTCGGCCGGCTCACACTGGCCGCGATCCAGGCGCGCGACTATCCGGTGATCATGGGCGCGACGCTGTGGTATTCCGCCGCGGTGATCGTCGCGAACCTCGCGGCGGAGCTCGCGTTGCCGCTGCTCGATCCGCGCCGGGAGCGGGCGTGACGCGCCCGCGACTCGACGCCGTGCCGCGCGGCGCGCTGTGGACGCTCGCCGGGCTCGCCGCGGCCTGCCTGGTGGTGCCGACGCTTTCCGCCACTGATCCGCTCGCCATCGGCGACGTGCTGGCGCTGCGACTCCGCCCGCCGCTCTCCGTCGACTCGAACGGAACGTTTCACCTCCTCGGCACCGACCGGTTCGGGCGCGACCTGTTCGTCAGAATGATGCTGGCTGGCAGGATCTCGCTGGCGGTGGGGGTCGCCGGTTCGCTGCTGGCCGCCGCGCTGGGGATCCTGGTGGGCGCCGTCGCGGCCTGGCGCAGCGGGGTCGTTGACCGAGCGCTGATGGCGCTGGCCGACACGATGCTGGCAATTCCGCGGCTGGTACTGCTCCTCGTGTGCGCGTCGCTCTGGCAGCCGGGCGTGACGACGGTGGTTGCGGTCCTCGTTGCGACCGGTTGGATGGGCGTGGCGCGCATGGTGCGAGCCGACGTGCTCGGCGTACAGCCCCAGCCGTTCGTGCAATCCGCGGTGGCACTGGGCATCCCGCCCTGGCGTGTGCTCTGGCGGCATGCGCTTCCCAACGCCCTGGGACCCGCGATCGTCGCAACGACGCTCGGCGTCGGCAACGCCATCCTCCTGGAAAGCGGCTTGTCGTTCCTCGGACTCGGCATCCAGCCGCCAAGCCCGAGTTGGGGGAACATGATCGCCGGAGGACGCGACCTGATCGTCACGGCGCCATGGGTGGCCATCGCGCCCGGGGTTGCGTTGATCATCACGGTGCTGGCGTCGACGCTCGTCGGCGACGCACTCCGCGATCGCCTGGCCGGACAGACGCCGGCTCGCAGCCTCGGCGATCGCGTCTAGCGAACCAGGATCGTCACCGCGCCGAGCGGCTCCGCGTCGAAGGCCACGGTGTTGTCGCGAACGGAAACTGCCTCCGCCGGGGTTTCGTCGAGGCGGGCGCGCGAGGCCTGCCGCACGACGTGCCCGAGCCGCCAGGACCCGGACACGCGGCGATCCAGCAGGTTCACGCAGCGCAGGACCAGCCACGCGCCGTCCTCGCTCTCCTTCGCGGTCGAGAACGCCAGCCCTTCACCGTCGAGCGCCACGCCGTCGACCCGCGCAAGCTCGCGCTCGGCGGAGAGGAGCGTCTCGCCGGTCAGCGGGCTGAGGACGTCGTCGGCGGCTTGCTCGATCTCGTGAAGGACCGCGTCCGACGCCGCGTCGTGCAGCATCACTGCGAGGCCGGCGTTGAACGGCCCCGGGCATTGCGCGTCCGGCGTGGATGCCGGCCAGCCGGCGTGGCCGGGCCTTTCGCGCAGGCCGTTGCGCGACAGCTCGCCAACCGAGCGCAACAGGGTCACGGCGGTGGCGCGCTCGAGGCACTCGTATTCACCCGGACCGTCGGCGAAAACGGTGATGCCGCGCGTCGCATCGAACCGTGACACGTACCGGTGCAAGGGTGCGGTCGCGACGGGCGCTTCCATGCGCGCGGCGGCGGCGCTGACGCGCCGCGCCGCGCGCGTGACGAGCCCGAACGCGGCATCCGCGTGCGAGTCCCTGCCGGCGACGTCCGAGCGCAGCAGCGCCCGCAGCCGGTGATCTGTGGCGGCATTGGTGCCGAGGAACTCGATGCGGAGGAACGACGCGCCGGCTTCGAGCGCGAATCGCACGACGAGCTCGACGTGCCCATCGCGATCGTGCAGCAGCCACTGTTGCTCCACGACGCCGATCAGCGGCCCGGACTGGAGCGCGCGAGTTGCGACGTGGCGCGGCTTGAGCCGCGTCCCCCTGATCGCCGGGGTATACAGGTCGCCGATGTCGGCCCGACTCTCGAACGCGAGCAGGTCCTTCAGGGTGCGCTTGACGAGGCTGTCGGTCAGTGATGTGCGGCCGCGCGCGTCCCATCGCAGCGTGACGCGACCGTTCGAGAGCACCCGGCCCGACGCGGTCACGGTTCCTGCGCCAGCGACCTTCCTTCGAGTA
>Ga0187893_10004006_pt1 | contig 28774 bp, 32 predicted proteins | sample MA1701074metaG_FD_139574 | JGI IMG/M metagenome (GOLD analysis project Ga0187893, IMG submission 139574) | White microbial mat communities from a basaltic lava cave in the Kipuka Kanohina Cave System on the Island of Hawaii, USA - MA170107-4 metaG ...
GGCTGGAGATGCAGGGAAGCCCATAGTGCTTGATGCGGATGGGCACGTTGATGCGACAATGATAAACGATGCCGACGTGGATCACGGAAGTATCGGCGGCTTAGCAGACGACGACCACAGCCAATACCACAACGATACTCGCGGGGATGCAAGATATTTTCAAAAAACAGAATTCATCGCCACAACCTCCGGAGGATCTGACGCCGGAAAACCTATAAAAACAAACGCTTCGGGAGTTGTTGATAGTACGTTTTTTTCTTCGTCTCCATTCCCGCGAGGACACGCATATTCGGAATATGCGAATAACAGCGGTGACGCTAATAATGACCTCGATATTAGCGTCGCCGAGGCAAGAGATACGACTAACGCGTTTAACCTGGTTCTTTCCTCTTCCATTACTGGCCGAAAAGACGCGGCATGGGTGGTAGGAACAAATCAGGGCAAGATGGATACGGGGACAGATACCAGCGCAAATATTATATACGCAATCTGGCTGATAAAGCGCAGTGACACGAGCGTGGTAGATATTTTATTTTCCGCGAGTTTCTCGGCACCTACAATGCCGACGAACTACGATCAGAAGGCGCGGATAGGTTCGTTCCTTACTGACGGATCAAACAATGTCAGGGCGATGAAAGTTGTAAAAAATCGTGTTACACTTAGCAGTCTAAGTGAGATTCTAAGCGATGCAACACTAACAAGCAAAACCTTTGAAACTCTTTCCGTTCCGGCTCCGCCGAATGCGAGAATAGATGTCACTTGCGCCGTTATTAACTCCGGTTCCTCTTCTGCGATCGCATGGCTAAAAAGAACAGGGACAACACTGTCTCTCGACACCGGTACGCCTGGCACGGCTACAGACGCAGAGCGTCAGATGTCATTTTTCTGCGAAGCAAGTGCGACAGCTTCGGCGCGGGCTAAAAGGGGAACTGTCGACATTAATGGAAGTAGTCAGCTCGACTATGCAGCATTTGAGCCATCAGGAACATCAACAATCGTATTGACGATGTTTGGGTGGATAGATCAGGATCTAGCCGCATGATAGAAATAATAAAAAAATCAGATGGAACGCATGCTTTCTATGGACCCGAATCTTCGAGCAAAGCGCAGTCGCTCATGGCCAATCCTCAGAATTATGAGAGAATCGGGGATAAGCGATGTCCGGACCCGACAACAAAGACATGGAATGGGACTGCATGGGTAGATTCCGCAGGCATGGTAGCGGAACAAAAGAAACAACAGAAAATCCCTGCGGCAATCACGAAGGCAAAGGAAATAATATTCCGTTACCAGTGTGAGCGAGAGCTAAAAACTCTATTGATTATCGGAGACACAACGATAACGGAAGTAAAATATAGGGAATGGCTTCAGTATGTTGTTGCGATTCTCTCGTGGGACGGTGTTGTTAATTTCCCGACGGAGCCGGCATAAATGTCATGCTCTGGTTGCGGAAAGAAAGGTAGCTCTCGCGGCACATTCAACAACACGACAGTAGTGGTCATGGTTGATTCCCCGCCGTTGGGAAAAATCCGCATAATCGATATTGGAGATATACAGATCTATAACCGTGACACGTTGAGCACAGTGATAACGCTGTCTATAAACGGTATTTCTTTTGATGCGCCGTCCATAATTACAGCAGAAAACTGGGTAAACGACGCGAAAATCACGCTGCGTCATGAGGAAAAGCTATCCGGCGTCCTGGCAGTGCCCGTGGATACGAATCAGCCGAATTACTTTGTCTCTTTTGAGGATTATTAACGCATGCCTCCGAGTAAAGCCGAGTGCTGGGATATAGTTGCGAAACTGGCGAAGGTGTACGACCAGTTGTGGAAATACGGAGCCTCTAACGCTACGAATTATCTTGGAACTGAGGATGCCGTAATCCAGGCCCTGGAGGGTGATTTATCCGGTCCGATTCTAGACGGTCTCCGAATAAGTCGTGCTCAGTTAAACCAAGCGTACCAAGACGGGAAGCGGCCTCTTTTCCAGGCACTCGCACAGCTTGCCAAATTTGGATACAACAGCGTTTCCAGCTCGGAAAAAGATGTTATCGACGATATTTTTGAAGGCATGATGGCCGCTACGGAAACAGTAAAAAATCGAGCATGGACTTATGCCTCCATCTCGGCGGGAGGCGGTAACGTCGGAAACGGAACTATATACCGATGCACGGTAGACAAGGACGGAAACTCGATCGAAAGCGGTATGCCAGGAACGATAAAGGTACTGGTCAAGCAGGATAAAAACTCTGGAGCCAGAAGCGGAAACGAAAAGGCTTTGATTTTCGGAAGCGGGATCGCCCCAGTAGATGCAATTTATGTCGGGACCGCTCCGGGCGAAATAATGGAGTTGCCATTTACCGCTCCGGATAACTCCCTGCTTAAAGACCCGGATTTTTCTGGACTGGAGGACACTATAATTTCTCCAGAGCAACCGTCCGGATGGACTTTCGACGCTGTAACTGGCATGACAAAAGTATCGACACCTTTTTATCGAGCCTCATGGGCTCCAGGCACTTCGGGCAAGATCCCGGGGGAATATTCTTATTCTCTTAAGTGGACGGAAAATTCCGGTGTCGCGCAGTATTTTCAGAGGGGGAAAATAAAGTCTTCGCTGGACCCTCACGCCCCTCTTTTTTTGATTTTAAGATACCGACCAGATAATTCGTGTGACGGCACGCTCACGATCCGGCTAGGTTCGCAGACAGAAACGGTTGATCTCACCACAAAATCAGACGACACCTGGTATGATCTGGTTTTAGGAACCGGCACAAGCACGAAAGGATATCAAGAAAACTTCAACGAGGACTGGGCGAATGCGAGCGGGTTCGATCTCGGAGTGCGAGTAAAAATAACCCTGACAAGCAATACTACCGGCGACCTGTATCTTGGAAACGTTATTCTGGCGCAACCAAAAAGATACAACGGAGCTTACTATCTAGCTGTTGCGGGAGATACCGACGTTTTAAGGAACGATACCTGGACTTTTGCAGACACATCGTCGGAAACCGGAAGAACGCAGTACACCATCGCGAGACTTTTTGGGCGGCATCTTCCGCACACGAGCGGATCGCCTACTTACGCGGACGCATAAGGAGGAATTGAGTGACAGCAACAAAAGCGGAACTGTGGGACCAGCTATCTAAGGCGATAAAAATAATCGACCAGACGTTTCTGTTCGGCGCGAGCAACTCTCCAAACTACCTTGGATTAGAGGACGCGGTGATCCAGGCCGCGGAAGGGTCACACTATGGAAGCGTATTGCAGTCCCTCGCCGCCTACCGCTCTGGAATCAATGCGCTTATCGATAGCGGGATCAATATTATTCAGCCGATTATTTTCGAACTTGCTCGAATTGGTTACAATTCTACGGAAACTAATCTCCTGCTTGCGATGCGGGATATAAGGGAGGGAATGGTTGCGGCGACAGAAACGATAAAGGCGCGCGACTGGACATTTGGTAGTGTTTCTGCCGGCGGCGGAAATACCGGAAACGGGACCGTGTACCGCCTCACGAAAGATCAGGACAATCACAACCTCGAAAACGGATCGCCCGTAGGCGGGGTTGTGAAGTTTAAAACTACAACCGACAAAAACAACGGAGAAACTGCTGGGAATGAACGTTTCCGCCTGTACGGTTCTGGGCAACTCCCTGTCGATGGTCTAGAACTGGGCACTATAATGGGCACAGTAAACGAGGATGTACGTGCCACACGGTCCCCTGATGGTTTGCTCGTTAATGGGTCCTTTGACGACTTAAATTCTACGCTCACGACAGACGAAACTGGATGGACGCTATCGGCTGCTGCTTCGTTCGCGAAGGTTACCGAAGCTGCCGGGACAAACGTGTTTCGCAACTCGCCCGGATTAAACACTGGATCAAGTCTGCGGTTCACTGCGTCGGCCAACATTACACAGTTTATCTCAGAGGAAGCAATTAATATCGATCCTTCATTCCCTGTGTTTCTTATTGTTCGTTATCGCAGAGAGTCCGCTGTTACTGGTACGCTCACGATCCGGCTAGGTTCGCAGACAGAAACCGTAACACTCGGCAGTGTCGCAGACGAAACATGGTTGGACGCCACGCTGGGAACCGGAACCGCCACTAAAGGTTGGTATAAAAATTTTAGGGAAGATAGTGCTACCAAGGGCGTGCGCGTGGATATTGCAATCAGCTCTCTCGCGGTAGGAACGCTTCTTGTTGACGAGGTGATACTTGCTCAGCCTATTTTCTTCGACGGCAGGTATTATTTAGTCACTGCGGGCACGGCGGACTTCCTTAGAGACGATTCGTTTACTTTTAGCGACACAGTCGCTAATACCGGGCGGAATCAATATATCCTTTCCCGAACTACCGGAGTGTATTTGCCATCCACGACCGGAGCTCCTACTTATGCGGACGCATAACCGTGGACGCAAAGACGCTTTTTGTCAATTTACGCACGCACCTACGCGGGACCGCATGGACCGGGACCGCAAACGAGGTATTTGGGGACGAGGTTTATATTGTGCCGAGAGTGCCGATGGAAAACTTGTCACGATTCGGAATGCCCTGCTGTTTCATTCTAGACAAGGGAAGCGACTTTTACGACCAGCACCCGGGGCTTGAAGAGCAGAAATTTCAGCTCGTTGTTTTCCAAGAAAACGTTGCGGACCCATACGGCGAGGGAGTTGTACTCTCCGCTAATCGCACAGCCAACACATCAAAAGGCGCTGGAATATTAGAAATAGAGCAGGAGATAGTGCGTTCTCTGAAGTCCGTCACTGCTCTCTCGTCAGCCAAGATTACGCTTCGACATCGAAACAAAATCGAAGTTGCAATGGTGAAGGAAAACGAACCTTCGGTTTTCCGCAGCCTTACGTTTTCCGCGTTTACCTCGATCGAAAGCACCCCAGACCCATTAGAAATATTGCGGGTGCCGGGAATACTTTGGTGGGCACCTACAAATTTGGGCACGCCCGCATATGGTACTCGTTTGGGCTTCCTTTCCGACGGCGTGCTGTGGGAGCCGGGATATAAGACCCTGATCCTCGCGGGGGAGGAAAAGGGTGAGGAGCCGACGCAGAAATATTTTCTTGGGACCGCTGGGAAGGTGTATGTGCGCCTGTTGAACTATAACAGCAGTGCGATCGCGCGCCTGTTTCCAGGATGCACCAGTTCCACGAAGGTGCAGTATCCGAATTCGTTTCTCGCAGGAACGGACCTAACGAGTTCAACTTATACCGACCGACTATTATACGTACCTGACGATACGACGAACAATCCATGCTTACTACTGCAGAAGTCTGCACCTAACGTAGAAGACACAATTCGCCTGTCTCGCGGGGACGATACGGAATTTTTATGCGTATTTGATGCTTTTCGCAAGACTAACGACGTGGATGGCATTTCCTATCTGGGTCTTATTGCCGGAGCAACACTGAGGTGAAAAAATGGCAGAAAATGAAGAATTAATGAGCAAAATGAGCGAAATGGCGGAAGCGATGAAGGACCTCACAGAGGTAATTAAAGAACTTAAAGCGCAAAAGCGACAGGAGGTTAGTTCCGCGAACGCCAAATCGTCCGATAAAAATCAATCGATGCAAGAAAAATCATCGATTAAAAACTGGGCGACAGCAAATAGCGCAATGTCGGCAGTCAGGAACGAGGACCCCGTTGCGCTAATCAGCGCACTCTCAACTAAATTGGGCGCTATGGCCGCAGTCGTGGAAAAAGTAACAGACGTATTTACGGGACTCTCGGAGCGTGCCGGTGCACTTGACGAAACGCATAAAACCCCAAAAGACAAGGCTGTTTCTGCTGCTGCATCGTATGCGGAGCAGGGAATCCAGCTCTCTGACGCGCAAATCGGCTCGATCTATGAAACCAGCAGGGCTATGCATCAGCGACGATTTAAGGCTATGCGTCGCGGCGAAGAATTGCTCGCGAGGTCGGACAATATAGTTCAGTCGGTCATAGAAGATAAGACGGGTCTCGATATCGCCGGTTTTCGTGCCCGAACCAGCACGCAGATTCAGGAATTTTACGAGCAGCAGGGACAGTATGGTATAAATCGCAGGCTTGAACAATCGAAGATCCAGGCGCAGGCACAAAAGAAGATTCACCAAAACAGAAGAGTCAATGAAAGCAGGTAGTGATGCCGGTCATATCTTATAACGGTTATACGATCACAGACGCGATGTTTTTCGATAAATTCGAATTCCACATCGATTACGTTAAAGTGCGAATTGCGTGCAAGTTTGTGATTTCTGCGGCCAGTGAGGCGGCGTTTATTACCGCGTGCACCAGTGCCGAAGATCTGTTGCGAGATCGTTACAAGGATTTCGACCTGAATTTTGGAGGATCGGACGAGTATTCGTTTTCACACTCGACAGGCAACACGTATCTGCTTGCGGTGCCAGCTCTCACTAAAATTAGCGACCACCCGGTGAATACTAATTTGGCACGCGCGTACAAGTTCGAAGTTAACGCGGAATTGCCCGCGGACCAGAGTGGTTATAGTTTTCGCCGAGAGGCGAGTTTTAGCATCGACTTTTCCCCGGCGCGAAGGCGTACCGCAAATTTTCGGCTTATTTATACCGCAGGCGGGAATGACACGTCTCGAACTAAATATCTATCCGCCGGAAAAACTTACGCGGCGTCAATTTTAAGCGGCCTGTCCCCAACGGGAACGTTTGAGCTGATCAGCGAGAGTATTAATACAGAGCAAGAAGATAAAATTACGAACGTGACTCTTGTGTACACGGAAATTCTCTCGGATGAAAAAAGCGGAACCACGAATTATGCCGATATAGCCGGCACCGTAGCGACTTATGGTGTTCACTTCGCGCAGGAAGTCGGCAATTCTCCCACGGGCGGATATATGCAGGATGTGGGCGTGACGATTTCGATAAATTACAGCACTTTTGTGAACAAAGAGACGGTTACGGAGGCGAATATCGAAGCAGTGTGGCGCAGCAGTGTGAAGCCGTGGCTAATAGACCACGCCGCGGACGTGCTGGGTCTTTCGAATTATACGCAGGTCGGGAGCACATATATTGTGCAGAGCGATAGACACAACTTCGATCCAACGAGTTATCAGATTTCCGGGGACTTGGTGTTCTCCGCGCCGAAGAAGGCGACGTCGATTGTTGCGCTTTCCGAGGTATACGAACAGAAAATTAATCACGGGGTCGTATACCAAAAAATATGGGATGGACTGGATGATACTTATAATACCTACGGGATGGGGCGCCGGAAAACGATTATCCGGACAATCATGGTCACACAATTAAATCAAGTGCCCGCGGACCCTCGCCCTTTGTCGGGGAACGTGATACTTCTTGATTCTTCTGACCGTCTTGTCGTGGTAGAAGAAGGCGTGGGAACGGTGGACGCAAGCGTGAAACGATTTAAAAACTACACTAAAACGTTCGTAGAAGTATATCTTGTTGCAGTACCGAAGAAACGTAAATTGATCAGTAAGCCAGTTATAACGACACTCGGTGTGCTGGCACAGCCGGGAGGATAAAATGGCGAAGACTCCTCTTGTAACGCTCGGCGGAGTGGATATTACGGAACAGGATTTCTGGTGGGATACGCCCGCGGGCGTGTTTCCGCACGAACAATTTATTGTTGTTCCTGTGGGTGAGATAAACGACGCGATAAAAAATCTTGTAAATCCGGTTGACATGCAACTAGAGGTCGAAGGTGGAATGGGGGAATTCAAAAAGGAACGGCAGATTTTTAAGCGGATTTTTATCCACGAACCCCGGCCCATGTCCGACTTCGAAGTGCAGTGGAAAATCTCGGATGCGCGTTACGAACTTTACGGAAAGAAACTATCTTTCGCTTACAATGTAACTCGAATCACGAACCAGAAGCAGCTTTTAAACTCGAACACGGCAGAGAACGATCCGGCTGCGCTGAGAAAATTCTTCGACACCTTCTCGGCCGGCCGCTGGTTGTCCTGGTCTGTGCAGCCCTCCGGAAAGGTCTGGTCAGTTGGCCAAATCGTCGAGCTGGAAATGAAAAAGCTAAAGATTCCGTTCGACCGCACCGGCGCAACGGCCTTGAAGGGCGATTATGTAATCGAGAATCTGCGCATGGACGGCGAAGACGTGTATGCTGCCCTAGAGTTCTTACTATCCAAGGCGCGTTTACAGTTAGGAATTCGGACGAACGGCACGATCTACGTTTTTTCAATCGACGCATTCGAAGAGGGAAAATATAAGTTTCTGGAGCAGATCAGCACCCAGGAGAAAACCGGACCTGGTAAGATATATAAGCAGGACTTAAGCAGGATACGCCCGCGTCAATGCAAGATCCGCTTCCAACGGAAGGAAGAGGTGTACGTAAAACTGGGCGAAGCGAACGAGGATCATCAGTACACAAACCAGAAACGACGCGAGGTTAGCGTGTCGGCGGGCGGAAAAATCACCGCGGATATGATTAACCGCCGGCAGGCGATCGGGTGCGTCAACGTTATCCAGGTGCCGATCGCGATCACTATCGCAGGTAGGAAATATAATATTGGAGAGTACGCGCCGATAAAGGAATTTATTGACGCTGTAGGTATTTCTGACGAGGACGTCCGCGCAAAGTGGTGGCTCAACTTGCTCGAAGTTGAGTTATCTAAAAGGCTACAGGCAAACTCGAATATCGATATAACCGACCGACCGGAACCGCTCGCGGTAATGATCTGCGCCGCGATCCGGCAGCACTACCGACAATTTTTTATGATCGATCCAGTCGTCTTCGATTTTATTGAGCAGTGGGAAGCGCGGCGCGTGTCCGTAGTCGATAACTACTCTCGCTTTCGTCCACCGTCTCCCCTGTGGGCTGATTTTGCTCTAGTACCGAAGGTGCGAAGCCTGGATCTTGCGTTTGGGCGCGGGCTGAATAGTCTCGGCATGGTTAATTATTTCGTAGCAGATAATGACCCAAGTCGGGAGCGACCTACGGTCGGCACTGTAGTTATGGTTGATCATGACCTGGGAATTTTCCGCGTGGAGTACCCGCATGTCGCGATAAGCGGAAGCGTGGACGAGATAATTCCGAGTTGTGTACTGAACCCGCCCGATCTCCGACTAAACGCTAATATTATAGGCCGCAAGGCTTTCACGATCGACCCGGAAAGAACACATCTGCACCCATCTTTTGTGATGGAGACGATAATAAGCGTTTCCTGGCTCGCGGATAGGGACGGCATGGTTAATAGCGCAAAGCGATACTTCGACATAGATTTTAATTTTGGCACGGCCGATCCCACGTTCGGCAAATGTCTGGGTCCTCCCGTGGAGATACTCAGTACTAAGGAGTTCGCGCGCGTGGATCTGGATGGAAACGTGGTTAATAGGGGGATATTAGACGCGATTGCCTCTGTCGAAAAAAATATTACCATGTTTTCGTTCAAAGACCGTTTCGTTGGCTACACAACAATTCCAGGATTCAGAGCGGAAGAGATCGGCGTGGATGGTAATATAAAAAGTCTCATGACATCGCTCAGTCCAAGCGAGGGAGCAGAAACTACAATCGACATGCTGGAGGTTCCCTCGACCCCTACCCTGGAGCAGACGTTACCGTACCAGGCAAGAGAGTTCTTGTATCGCCAAGTAAACAGAGGAGGAATATAAAAATGTTCGTTGAGGATATAACCCGCGGCGGATACAAAGTATACCGTGAGCATGATCCTCGGATACCGCCTGGGAGCAAGAACGTTAAGCGAGGTGTGCAGATAAAAAAACAGACAGAGGACCACACATACGAACTCGAAAATGTGGGCGACGAAACAGGTTGGTTTTACTGGGGCGCGAAACACTCTCGGCAACAGGGAGATATCCAGGGGGGAAAGATTAATCCCGATATCGCAGCTCCCGATCCACGCCAGGCAATTAACCAGGGGCTCAGAAATAACGGAATTATTAATCAGGCATTCCCAGGAGATCCTGGTACCATATTTGCCGGTATTATAAAGGGTCCGGGCGCGAGTCGGTTCCGCGGCCCCGAGATTAACGTAGCATTCCCGGGCGATCCCGGAACCGTACTGGTCGGTTCCGGTCAGGCTCCTAAACTTGGCATCGTTTTAACTGATCGCGCATTTATTAATAAAAATAACCAAATCGCGAACGAAAGAAAGAAGGACGTTGCGCGAAAAATTAACCCTGCAGAATTCCAGAAGCCTCCTGCAGAACAAAATAAGCAGCAGGGAAATGGGCCGGAGCAGAAACAGCAGCACAAGCGCGAATTGGGGAGCTGGGCGCAGATTGCACCATCCGTGGGAACGCCACAGGGGATAATGCCGGTAGGGACCAAGACCGGCAGTGTTCACCAGGATTATTTGCCAAAAAAAGTGAGCTTCGGCCCCTATGTGTCGCAGCAGAACGAGGTGAGAAATATTAACGGATATAACGCGCCCCACGGGATGCCAGGGACACTGGTACAGGGAATTTCTCAGACTGAGCATGAGCAAATGTTCGTGCCGGCGGGGAATATACTAAGTTGCGATCATAAAAGCCGGCAGGGCGGGTTATCTACCCGCGTTTTCGACGTTCGACTCGATAACTATATCGATTCAAGCGACAACCAGGCAGCGGGGCTAGATTCTGCCCTGCGCGTGGTGCTTGATAAGAGTAATCGCAAGGTCGTAGCGCTCAACTTTACCAAGTCTGGCCTGGATGATACCGGTTTTGGGGCGATTGTTGCGCGCCCTGTCCGCAAGAGCGGAAACGGGGTGGTTGTTTCCCCGGACAACAGCCAGATTATTGTTGCGTATCTTGGAGTGGAGAAGCGCGGACCCATTACTGCTGGAGCAGAAAACGATCGCCATTCGACTGGCGCAAACAAGGATGGACAGGCGAGCAATCCAGCCCACATCGATACCGGAGCGCTCTATTTTTTAGACCGCGATCGCGACGGAGTACTGGATTTTACCACGGAAAGCTACCCAGAAGAATTGTTGCTGCTGGAAGAAAAGAAAAAAACAGACGAGAAGACAGCGAAAACACCTGTAAAAATTGGTTTCGACAAGAAAAACGACAAGTGGCGCCTGTGGTCGGAAAACCCAGAGGGTAAGCTTTTTGCGCGAATAAGGTGGGATTATTCGGGATCAGGACTCGACAACAGCGAGGCAGAGATTCTCGATATCGATTTCGATAAGGATATCATTACGGCAACGGGCCGAATCGTGTGGATCGATTACGAAAAATCGGCGGCTACTCAGTTTTATACTGCAGGAGATAGCACGATCTTTCTGCTGTCTCCTCTTGAGAAAAATTTTGAGCGAAATGGCGGAAAACGTGATATATTTCGCGCGGCGTCGTGTTTCCTTGATAGCGGCGTCCGAATCGGATACCTGGAGATGATCGAGGCGGCAAGTCAGCACGGGAATCTTCTGGCGGACGATGAAAAGCCGTGGCAAACGCTGCAATCTAGCAGGATAAAAACAACTATCGGCGGCGGAAAGAAGGATAACCGGATACAAGTGAACATTCCGCGACAGTGGGCTATCGGCGGGACGGCGGACTACAAATTTATGGAAATATCTGATTTTTCGAGGGGGTTGAATTTATGGGCGGTACCGATCGCTCCGGTTCCCGCCGACTCCTCGTTTTCTCCAGGCAGCAGCAAGATCTACGAATCGGCAGAAAAAAACGCCGGCGCGTCGATCGCGCAATACCTCCTTGCCGGGGAGGAAATCTAATGACGGAACCAGGGATGATGAACGTGATGCTGGCGGGATTCCAAGGAATTCCCGTACATGGAAACCCACAGGTGAGCCACGTGAATTACCCTGTCAACGGCCCATTAACGCTTACAGGTAAAATAAAATCCTACGATCCAGTTACGGGCCGAATGCAGGTTGAGGCGCACTGGGACGGATCATCGTCAAAGCTGCGCTTTAACGTGGTGGCGAAATACCGCGGCCAAGAAGGCATCCCCACGGCGGACGAGGTGGTTATTGAAGAGGAATGCGATTTTCACCGGGTCGGAGACTTTAACAGCGCCGGCAGCGGTCCTGTGTCTGGCTATGAATTAAGAACCGAGGACCCGACGAAAGTTTCCTGGGTGAGTTTTTTTTTTAAACGCATCCCGGTATTTGCAATTAACGTCCTTGCCGCGACCCCGACGTCGATATTGTCAGGAACAGAGGTAGCTGGAAAAGTTTATACTACGCGCCGCTCCGGAGAAAAAAAATGGTTCGAGACTAATCTTTCGATTTTGCGGTCAATGAAAATGTTTGGATTGCCTGGAAGTCCTTTCGGTAATGAGTTTTCCACATTTCCGGAAAAGGTGCTGATGCTCGAAAATGACAAAATTGATATTTTCCGCGTGACCGTGGCGAGCTGTGACGGAATCCAGAAAGCGCAGAAAATATACAATATCCAGGTAGTTCCTGGAGAGATGGACGGAACTGCCTGCTACGTTATTTTTGACGCCGGCGTGCTTGACCCCGTGGCAATAGGTTGCTGCGATGAGTAAGGATTGCCTCAACGCGATGGTTGCGGGTCTGCGCGGAATACCAGTTTCCGCAAACCCAGGGAAATCGCAGATAAATTTTCCCATAAACGGACCGCTTGCGTTTACGGGAAAGGTAGTTTCATACGAAGAGAATTCAGGATTATTACGGGTCGCTTGCGACTGGGACACGTCGAAAATTTTCGACGTGGTAGCGAAATATAAGGGTCAACCAGGCAGGCCGAAAAGTAGCGAGATCGAAGCAGGTGAGTTCGTAGATTTTCATCGAGTTGGACATGGAGACACGGAGGAATCATGGGTTTCTTATTTCCCGCGCCCATTCCCGGTTTTCGGTATCGACGTTTTTGCGGGATCGCCTGGACCGCTTTCGACGAGCATAGAATTCGGGAAGGTCGTAACCTTTCGGAGGCCTGGATCGAGCAGGTGGCTGCGGACAAACATGCTTGTTTTGTCGAGTTATAGCGTTTTTTCTCTTCCCGGGGGCCAGTTCAAGGAAGGTTTTGGCACCTTTCCTTTTCCGGTTCTAATTTTAGAGGGCGACGAGGTTCCGGTATTGCGCGGCACTGTTTCGGCATGTGACGCCATACCGAAACCTCCGCAGATTTATTCGATCAAGGTTGTTCCTGGGGTGATCGGGACGAGCGAGTCATGTTTTGTGTTTTTCGCGGCCGGGGAACTGAGTATAACCGTTACTCCGTGCTGCGGGGGTGGTGGAGAGACGGAGATTCCGCCACCGCCGCCTCCTCCGGACGATCCTCCGCCGGAAACAGATCCGCCCCTACTGGACGATACGCCTCCTTTTATTACCGTAACGGAGAATAAAATTAACGCTTCCCCGGACGTCTTTATTCTTAACCGGACAACGCCACAGGGATTATTGCCACCGACGTTCCAGGGAAAGGACAAAAAAAACCGAACAATAAAATGCAGCAGGCGTTCCGGTTTGTGGATTATTGAACACATAAACCTTAATAACTCTCTCCTATCCGACATCGGTTATCAAAAATCTGGAGGACTAACTGAATTTCGCGGTACATATACCCGGCCGTCGCCTTTCGCGCCGCAGGAAAATATTGCTAATATTGTTGTGCAGTAAGGAGGACAATTTTGAGGGTAAACGTGGAAAAAGAAATTGCAGAAATCGTCTATCGCGAAATACAGCGCAGATTTTTAGGAGCAAAAGTTTTTCTCCGGCCAGGACAAGATGAAAACACGAAAGAAATAAAAGTTGTCGGAGTGAGCGAATTTGAAATAGAAAAAATCATCATAGAGTCTCGGTTTAAAACCAAAGAAGAAAATAGAACAGAGGAGAAAAAATTTATGGCAGAAGAAGTAAAAAGCACAACAATACAATTGAGTCTTGATAGCGTGCTTAATCCTATTTCACAGGGATTAGAGGGGAAGATATCAGCAGCGAAAAAAGAGATCTCCGACCAGATAGTGACGCTGAAAAATATAGAAATAAAATCCTTGCAAGAAAAGAACGCAGAGTTGGAGAAAAAAATAAAAATCCTAGAGGAAAAAATATGCAATGCGAAAATTGTTTTTCCTGATTCTGCTAAGTCTTAGCCTTATTGGGTGCTCTACGCTTGCCAGGATGATCGATCCAACTCCGGCGATAAAACCTGCCACGCCGGAAGAATATCTTCGCTATCTTATTGACGGCGGAGACAAAAATAAACTTGAGTGGTTATGGGCTTTTGTGGGCGGCGTAACTGCTGTGGCCTGCATATTTATGCGCGGATTTTTCGGCAAGAGGGTTGCCGGCACGTACACACCGCAGCCGGCGGCGAGCGTGCAAAAACAGATAGACCAGATAAGCAAAAAAATGGATGGCGCGCGAGTGGTTTTCCCGGTTCTGGAGGAGGATATAAAGTGAGATTTTTTCTGTTATTAATATTTTCCTGCTGTTGTGGGTGCGCTTTTATGGCGGATATGCTTTTACCTCATCGCCCTGGATCACCCGGAGAGATAATAGACGATGCGATTAAAAACCCTCCGAGCAACAGGTGGGAGTGGATATTGCTGATTTCGGTTCTTGGCGTGAGCGTTCTTGGCTGGTTCCTGCGCCGAAACAATTCCGGATACCCGTTGGCAATAACTACTCCGGATGTAGAAAAGGCAAAGACCTCGCCACATCCCAGCGTGGCCGCGTCTGTAAAGATGGCCCAAGAGCAGGAGATTCGGGACGCAAAAGCCCTAACAATACTTTTCCCGGATAATCAAGAGGTGAAAAGTCAGATCAAGAACCTGGAAGAAAAAATAGCAAATGCTCGCGTAGATTTTTCCTCTAACGGGAGGGCGGAGTCTCGGATCGAAGAGACGCAGGAATTCAAGCTGCCAGAGAAGCGGAGCGAGCAATGAATAAAATATTAGTACTCTCGATTATTCTTTTCCTTACTATTTTCGTACCAGCCTGTAAGCTTTTTTATGGAGAGCCACAGATAGTTGCCGATAATGATGGACAGGCAATATCTCCGGATCAGAAAATAATGACTCCAGAGGAGCACAAATACGCAATAAAACAGCAGCAATACATGACCTGGGCGTTCGTGGGATTGTTCGGCGTTCTTATTATCGTTGTTTGCGTGTCTCTGCTTATTAGTAGGCGGCGGTGATATGCGAATTTGGATTGATGTGGCGATATGGTTTACGCTCTGCATTTCTGTTTGGACTATGGGGGCCAGGGAAGGATTCGTCTATCTGGCGGCATTAATTTTCCTGGCTCTGGCTGGGATAGAAAATGGAGGCCTTTTGAATATGACGGACGATAAGAAAATTCCACCAGGTAAGAAATTTTTCTGTGTTTCATTGGATGATTTTTTCGAAAGTCACACAAAAGAAATTGAAGAAAAAATCAGCGCGGCTATAGAAAAATCAAATGAAGAGTGCCGCGAGCGGCTGCATGCTCGCGCACTGGGAAAGCGAGATAGATAAATATACTCGCGACGAAATAATGTCGCAAGACGAGTGTTATGAATGGGGAATAGAGTGCGGAGCCGGAGATAATAAAAAACGCTAAGATAAACCAAGGCCGGGCTTTCCCGGCTTTTTTTTTATTTACACCCACGTGATTTTCCCCTCTCGAATCAGGATTGCCAGATACTCCTGCGAATACAGCCCGATCTTCCCTGAAAAGCTCCACTCCCCGGCAGGATTCCCGGCATGAAAGTAAATTGCTTCCGGGGAGCCTTCAAAAATAATATCAAAAAACTGATCAGGACTCACGCTTTTCGAGCGAAAAAATTCATGCAAGGCATTTATCAGATAAATATTTTTACTCATCGCTAAAATTCTCCGTTTTCGCCATCGAGTCGCCATCCAAAATCGTACACCACCGATTAACCTTTTTAAACAAGAATAGTTATCGTTATAATAGCCCTGTCTTTGAAACAGGAGGTCGCAGGTTCAAATCCTGTAAGGCCCACCAATATTTTTCTGCCCTGCAAGCGATTGTGATTTTTCCACGCACACTTCACGATGGCAGTTTTCCAGAATTTTCTTGCGTATCGCTGCCACCAAACTGCCATCCTAATTTATTTTCAATACGGTAATTTTTCGGCAGCACTGGACACGTATTTTTCCGAAAGCGAGAGATACCGCCGGATCGTACTCCAGTCCTGGTGTCCCACGATCGCCATAACCTTTACGGGATCAACTCCCGCCATAACGAGGTGGCTGATGTAGGTTTTACGCAGGGTGTGAATCGATACCCCGACCACGTCCATCCCCTCTCTTGCTGCTGCTTTCAGTATCGTTCCAAAGCGGCTATTCAAATTTCCCACCGCGCACCGCAACTCCCCTTCCCCTTTCCAGAGAAGATATTTCCCAGAAGCAGCAGCTTTAACAAGTATCGCCTTCACCGGTGCGGCCACCGGGATCACGCGTTGACGCCGTCCCTTGGTTTTCGCAGGAGACAGAACGATCTGGTTGCGGTCCAGGTCCAGATCGGAGACTTCAAGCGTGAGCAGTTCCCCTGCGCGCAGGCCGGTGCGTAGCAGTACCGCTATGTGGTCCCGGATCGGGGAGTTTATCTCGGCGGCAATGCGCTCGATCAAGGCGATTTCCTGCTGCGATAGGTAACGCGGCACTCCGGGGCGATCCTCCCGGAGTAGGGGCAATTGGGGGATGGGGTTTTCGGGCAGGAGGCCGGACCGGACGGCCCAGGCGAGGCAGGCGCGTAGAATCACAAGATCCTTATTGATCGCACGTTTCCCAGGGGGGCGCTTGTAGTGCGTGTTGCGTGATGTGCGCCATGCGACGAATTCGGTGAGGTGGCGAGCAGTAACCTGGCGTACGAAAATTACTGCTGCCTGTCGGAAAAACTTTCCCCAGGTTGCGAAGCTGGTGCGGTCGGAATCTACCGAGCGAGGCCGCTTATTCTGTCCCGCCCAGGCCAGGTATGCCCGGAAAATTTCCTCGACGGTTGCATCGCTCTGCTCGCGAATACCGAGCAATCCCCGCTCGTGTTTCAGGCGTTGCTCTGCCTCCCACAATTCGGCGTTCTTCCGGGAGGTGAATCCCCCCTGGGAAATGCGCTTTCCTCCCAGGGATATTCTGGCCGTCCATCTGTCGTTTCTACGATCCCGATACGCCACGCCTGTACTCCTTGGCGCGGGGAGAGATTCCGCGCATATATTTTTCCACATCTTCGCGGAGATACCGCCGCTCCGCGTTTTTCCAGGTGGCCGGAAGAAGTCCCTGCTCGGTGTACTTTCGCACCGTGGCAACGGTGCATCCGAGCCACCCAGCAACATCTTTTTCGGTCAGGCAATCTCGGTTCGGTGCGGGCGCACCCCGCTCCAGGGCGGTAATCCTGTCCTCCTGCTGCTGCAATTTCTGCTGTAATTCTTCAAAGGTCGCCATGATTTTCTCCCGATAAAATTATTTTTTGACTACCGACTTATTCTGACGGTATTCTACAATATAATAGTAGATTTTAAAAATATGGCGCGACGCAAACCATTCGTCCGCCGCGCCAGCGAAAAAATCATAAATCACATAATGCGGTACAAAGTACCTGTGCCGGAGCGGGAATCGAACCCGCCGCAGCGCGCGGAATCACACGCGCGGGAGGCTATCGCGATACCGCGCCGCTCGTCGCGGCCTTGCGGCTCCCTTTGCTGCTCCAGTACCGGCATAAAATCCTTACTCACTCCAAAATATAGCAGCAGTAAGGCCAAAGCGTGTTCCTACTGCTGCGTGTTCGTCCAGTTTTTATCCCTGTTTCGTTGCCGCCTGCTCGGTGGGAACCGCATCCTTCGCAGCTTCTTCCCTTGCCCGAAATATCTCCCTTGCTGCTGCTGCCTGATAGCGCAAGTCTGGATATTTCTCGTGTTTCATTGCGGCAATCCGGTGGAAATATGCGGCCCATTTAAGCCACGCACCAGACTGAGTTTTTATTTCTACCAGCGCCGGTATTTCCTCCCAACCAAACAGAGCCGTAATCTCCGATCCGTCATCACCCTTAACTGTGAGCCGATAGGGGAAGGAATCCGCAAGCCAGTCCGGGCTTGCTATAAAGTCTCGGTAGCGTTCTTCCACTTCCGCAGGGTATTTTCCCTCCTGCGGTTGATCTGCTGCTGGTATCGGCTGCGTTACCGGGATCGGTTGCGTTACTGCTGCTGATCCGTTCAGTCCAAAAGCAGCAGCAAATTGCGAAAACTCGGTCGAAAACTGTAGCGGTAGTTTAGAGGTGCGGTCTTTTTCCGTCAGTGATACGTACTGGGCCTGACCACCATCCATTACCTTCGAGACAGCAACAACCGTGTCAAAGTAGTAAGCAAGGCGCCTATCGCAATCCAGCGTACTCCCGGCTTTTTTCATGCTCATTTTATTATTCTCGCTCCCGGTGATATATAAGTCTTTCTCGCGGGAGGTGACAACAATGTGCATGCGTTCGTTTAAATCAATCAGCAGGCGCATTGCCTCGCGGAATTCCCCCTTTATCAGGTTCCAATCGAGCGGCTGCACCTCGTAAAATTCGCCACGGTTTCCCGGCCTGCGTGCTTGTTGCCGGAGTATATTGGCCCATTTGTTTTGCAGGGCCGACCAATATTCGCTTATACTATCTATAATAACAGTATGGTAATTGTGCTGGCTATTTTTCAGCCACCGGAGGCTCTGCATCAACTGGTCTGGGTTGGTCGTGTGCTGCACGTCGAACTTATATTTTCCCGCATAGAGATCGCTGCCGTGTTCCATATCTATAATAACGGGGCTGGGGAATTGCAAGGCGATCAGGGTTTTCCCTGTGCCGTATATTCCCCATAGCAGTAATTTTGCCTTAGCGGCTCTTACTGCTGCTGGTTTAAAAGGGTTGCTCATATCACGTGATCCTTTCCTCGCATAGCTTCCTGGTTTTCTGCTATCTCGAACAGGTCCGGCTCCCCCTGGGTGGATGGGGCCACCTCCTTTTTCGCCGCTTTGGTTTCCGCTTCCATTGCCTCCGGATCACACTCCAGGGCGTATTGGTTGCGTTTTTTATATCCGAGCAGGCCGCCGACATCCTCCGGAGAGTTCGGGCGCGGGCCTGGTTCTTCCTGCTGCGACTGGTCCAGCACCGGAACGACGTCGATTACCACCGGCGTGCCGTTCATGGATTTCAGCAGTTCCTTCCAGTACTGATTTGCTGTTGCCATTGCGGCAGCTTCGGCCAGTTTCGATTGCTGAACTTGTTGCTGGAGTTTTTCGCGCTCCATCAGCAGCTCACCAGCTTTCTTTACTGCCGCAGCTTTCTCTTCTCGCAGGCGCTCGTTTTCCTCTTGCACTGCCTGAGTTTTCAGCAGCAATTCCTCCATGCGGTCCAGGAGTAAGTCGATTCTGGATTCGCGCCTCTCAATATCCGATATTTTCTTATTTGCAGCAGAAATCTTTTCCGTTACGTTGTGGGCGGATTCTTTATTCGCGCCATGTAATTTCTCGTTTAGTCGTTTCAGTATTGCTATTTCTTCCTCTGCTTTCTCAATCTCCTCGTGCAACTCGCCGCATCGCACCTCGGCAGCAACAGCACGGTCAATTTCACTGCCCAGGTTTTTCTTGAGCTCCGCCACCTCCGGTTGCTGCTGATTTAATCTCTCGATTTCTTTCAGTGCAGCAGCAAGTTTCTTCTCAGCCTGGTCGCGCGACCAGGCATCGTGGGCGGCCTGCTTGAATAGCAACCGCACTATCCCCTTAACACCCTCCGGGTCGTTTCCGCCAGATCGCCGCGTACCTTTCCCGCTCAAGCCATCCAGGAAGGATTCCATCTTCCGCATAAGTCTATCCCCTGCGGATTCGCCTTGCGGCTCCGGTTCGTTCAGAAGATTATCCACTTCCTCGTGTTTTTTCTCCCAATCCTCCACCGGCTCCGGCTGTTGCTCTTGAGCGGACTGCTCTTCCGCTTCCATTTCCTCAATTCTATCCTCGATAGGCAGGTGCTCAGGATCTTCTATTTCTTCCTGCTGTTGTTCTCGCTCCGCGCGCAGCTTCTGCCCGAAACACTCCGCGCATAAATCTCTCAATGACCGCTTCCCGCATTTGGGGCACAGTAAGTGCTTGATATTATCCCACTCCAGCACGTGTGCGTCTTGCTGCTGCGTCTCTACGACACTTTCCTTGACAAAATACAGCTCGCTCTTTGACCGGGTGAGTGCGACGTAGCGCAGGTTCTGCTCCTGCTCATATTGCCACGGTTTTTGCTTGCGCCAGGTCAAAGGCAGGTCTTCCGGCCGGATAACGAAAACTCTCTCCGCTTCAAGCCCTTTCGCCCGGTGGACGGTGCAGAGGATTACCTTGCCACGGTTCTCTTCGTCCGAGAAGATTGCTTCTACTTCCACGCAGAACGATTCAATGTCTCTCGACTGGGAGTGTTCGTATAGTGCCAGTATCGTTTCGCGCTGGTCTTCCAGGTTTTGGATTTTCTGCTGATTTTCCTCTGGATCAAGTTTCGCTATCCGGTCGGCAAAGTGCTTACGGGTAGCGTCTCCAAGATTCTCAAAACTGCAATCCTTGCCGATTTTTTTAATGCTGGAAACCATGCTTTTCCCCAGGTCGCGACCACGAACCACGGCAGGAATCTTTTGCGTAATTAATGCAAAAAAAACGGTGATAAGCGGAGCTGTTTTCCGGGAGAGAATAAAATCGTTAGGCTTTATCAACTCGTAAAGCGTTGCCGGAGCAATATCCCTTATTGTTCCCTCTACTGCTGCTTCTTTCGCTTCAATCTGCGGCACGATCTTCGCGGCAAGCTCGATATGCGATTTCGGACAGCGGAAGCAGGTTGATAGCGGAAATTCCTGCGCGTTCAAAACCTGCCGGAGATTCGGGTAACTGTCGGCATCTGCTCCCGCGAATCCGTAAATTGCCTGCCGTGGGTCTCCGACCGCGATCACGCGCGTATTATCGCCGCAAAGGCATTCGAGGACGAATTGCGCCTGGCACTTCGTGAGGTCTTGGCATTCGTCCACCATGATCCAATCGAGTTCGGATGCAGCGTAAAGATTCCATGCGACCGGCAGGTAAATCATGTCTCCGTAATCGATCACGCCGGTATTTTGCGCCTGATTCACGCCACTATTCAGGATCGAAGAAACAGCAGCAGCAAAATATTCTGCGTTGCCGGGAAAAACGTCGTCCAGGCCAAAGTGGTCGGCCAAGTCGAGGATCGTGTCACGGTCTATCGTTTCGAGCGTGCTGGCGCGGCACAGGTCAACCAGTTTGACCCAGGTGTTTTTTACTGCTGTTGATGTTTCGCCCGGAAACATCGCTTTGGCAATATCTGTATATTTTTTATCCTCAATCTTCGCCTTCACCTGTCCGAAGTGGTTTCGCAGCATTTCTAGGCCAATGCTGTGTATGGTGCGCGCCTCCATCCGATGCGGCGGAATGCCGGACGCGCTCAGGCGGTTTTTTATCTCCGTGGCGATAGACTTATTGAACGCAAGGAATATACCGCCCTGGCCCTCTGGCAGGCGCTTCGCCGCTTCAAGGATCGTCGTGGTATTGTGGGTAACAGTAAAGTCTCCCAGCAAGAACCGGCCATCGCCATCCAGAGTAAATCCGTAATACTCACCTTCCCCTATGGGATCAACGGCGAATCCGGTGCGGCACACGTTCTTTTTCTGAAGGCGTGGAGCAAACTTCCTTGCGCGAGTGGGAATAACACTCAGGTCGCCGCTTATCGTTACACGCCAATACATTCCTGTAAAGTTGCTGCTTTTGATCGTCCCTGTCTTCCGCACAGCGTACGCGGCAAAACCCAGGCTTCGCGCCAGAAAAAGCAATGAATCTTTTAGATGCTCGTATTTGGTGGCTATTTCGCAATAACCGCCAGCGTCATATCCGTCGGTATCAATCCATCCGGCCAGAAATTCCAAGCGAACTTGGCGACTATTGACGACAAGGGCGGCAGGTATGGTTTTTATGCCCTCCTTGTTGTGCATCTTGGAAAGCAAGGCACGCCTTAATCCATGAGGACGATTATTCATTTCCCTTGTACCCTTGCGGAATCGTAGGGTATAAGTGCTGTTTTTTTCGTCCCACCGCTTCGCCAGTTGACAGCCATAGACGGAAGCAATGCTCTCACAGTACTCTATTATCTCCGGCTTGCGGCTAGTGATGGAAGTTTCCCCGGTTGTTCCGTCTCCAATCCATAGCCCAGCAAGATACGGGTCTATAGGAACTTCCTGGGAATTAAAGTTTACGGCGACCCTCAACAGCTTAGCCTCAGCCATACGGCGAGTGCCTATTTTTCGCAAGTATTCATCCAGGGAAACGTCGAACACTTCCCCGGTAACGGAGTGAACTAGCGTAAGAATATGGACGCTGTTGCATACCCAAGAATTTCCTTTAACGGGAACAACCCGGAACATCTGGTCGCGGCCTGTCGTAGTGCTAATGACTCGGCGTGGAATAGAATCCATACCCATGAGTAAATCACCAGGTCGAACATCTTCGACCGCTTTAACAGTACCGTCATACATTAATATGGGAGTACCCTTACCGAGACACTTGCCGCTACCTGCGACAGCATTTACGCAAGCATTCCCCTTGCCATTATTGATCCAATCGAAAATTGCCGCCTGGTACTTCGTAGGCCCGAAATCGGTCAGGGACTTTTCAGAAGCAGTATTTTCAACGATCTCCGATTCCTCCGGAGGAGCTGCCGGCAGTTTGCGATCGCCGCTGTAATCGTCTATTTTGCTCGATTTTTTCTCGCTGACCGACTTCATCACCGTCGGCAGGCTCGGTATTGCTGCGCGATCCCGTTCAGGCGCGACAGTTTTCATCGGGACCACCGGCAGACCAAACACCTCCACAGCTTCCTGCTTTCTGCTACCCTTCTTCGCGCGCTTCCTGCCGAACGCTTCCCACTGCGCGTCAGCGATAACCTTCCATTCTCCTCTCTCTTTCACGCCGTTCAGCCAGGGATCGGTAGGATTCTGCTGCTGACCATTGCGTAGCGCGGTGCGAATCTGCGACAAGGATACGTTCTTGGCCTGTGCCGCGTCCTCTACAGATATTGCTCTATCGAACTTGTCCATTTTTACCTCCGATTCCTGCTGCTGTTTCCTCTCTACTGATCTTTTAGCGACGTGGTTCATATAGCTCATCATATCGCACCTCCGGCAACCTGCGTGGCGACAATCGAGGGATAGATCGCCGGTATTTTGGACTGCTGCTGTTTTGCTTGCTGACGCAGTTCGTTGTTTTCCTTTTCGAGCCTGGCGCATTTTTCCATGAGCGCGATAATGTCCTTGTTCGCGCCGTCCAATTCTTCTTCCGCTTCCCTTGCTTCTTCGGCAGCAACAAAGGGGAATTCCAGTTGCATCTTATTAATCTGCTGCTGCAACTGCTCAACCAGGAGAGCCTGGGCTGCGTTTTCCTTCCGCAGCCGGGCAACCTCTGTTTCTTTTAATGCCGCATATTTTTCGTCAACAGCAACGAGCAGGTGGCTCTTTGGACGCAGGTAGTTTAGTTTTCCTTCCCTGCAATACTTTCTTATTGTTGCTGCTGAATATCCCTTTTCCTCTGCTGCCTGGGAAACCTTGATAACCGCTCCGTCGTAGCGATCCAACGGCCTTGCTCCGCGTAACGATTCCGTATCCGGTTTCACGATCATCCCGGAGGCGTACAGGCTTTCCACGCTGGCATCAGAAAGCCGCGTCTGGCCAGCGAGAAACTTGCTCAGGTTGCTCTGGTTCACTTGAATGGCGGCAGCAATTTCATGCTGGTTGAATTGCCCTGTGGCGGTTAGCTCCTTGATTTCCTTGCGGATATAATCCAGTTCCGCCTTGCTTTTCGTCACGTCCGGGCGTCCCTGTTTCTTTTGCTGCTGCTGATTATTTTTCATCGTCTATTCTCCTTATGCGGCGGCGGACCCTGCCGCCCCTGTGGTTTACGCTTGCGCCTGGACGCGCATTATTAAGTACACCAGGTTGCTTAGTCCGGTTTTCTTCACGACCTGCGCTTCCTCGCGGATCATCGCCTCGAATGATCTATGCGCTTCCATCTCCGCCTCCATGCGGGCGAGAGAATTTTCTTGACAAGGGACGTATACTTTAGACATAATCAAAGCTCACTTTCTAAGAGCCATCGCGTTAGATTGCAGTCGGCGCGGTGGCTTTTCTTGTTTATTATGCTATTACTATTGACAATAAAATATAGCTGTACACTATATTAATAGCCATTCGCTATTTTGTCAATAAAAAAATATCGGAAAAATAAAATATTTTTATTCGTGCCCGGAGAACCGGGCGAAGGCGAGATTATTCCTTAGGAAGGAATCCCGTGTAGGCACAGAAAAGAATGGCTATCACGTATCCAGCAACAAAGGCGAAAAGAAACCAGATGCCAGCAATATACAAAAGGATCGGCATGATTATTGGGATCAGATAGCAAGTTATTCCGTAAAGAACAGCCTCTCGATTTTTTCTTGCTGCTATGGCGTGAGCGATGCCGCCAAGCATTGCTGCCGGCAACAGAAACAGTGACGCTATTGCGATAGCGTACGAGGACACATAGATTTTTGTGCTCGTATCGACACCTGAATTCGCAGTAATAAGTATTTGTATAAGAAAAAATGACCACACGGGGGTTGCGATGATCAAATACAGGGTAAACAGTGGGGTATTTGGCTTGGTCCTTCGCTTTGTCATCCTCCGCGGTCGCTTTTTGGGCGTAGAAAGAAAATGATTATTTAGCTTTATTTCCTGGGTTTTATCTGGAGAATCAAGCGGGGGAGGCGGATCGACTCTTTGCGGCGGTTTATGGATTCGTCCATCCAGAACCGATGGGTCATCTATATATATAAGGTCAACTCCATCCCTATCTGCTCGGAATTTTTTCTTGCATCGAGTACACGATATTGGTCTTGATGCATGTATTTCTTTCATGCTAAACCGCTTACCGCATCCAGGACATGAAAATTTAATCATAACTTTCCTCAATTTATATTCTGGATATTCTAATCCAGAATATAATGAAAATAATTAGGACTTCACCAAATTTTGCTTGGGTTTAAGCTTTTCCAACTTCTCTTTCGTTTCCGGCTTATCCTCGCTCATGGCCTCTTTTAAAATGTCAACCAGCTCAAAAAATTTCTCTCTTAGTACAATATCAGGCATGTCGGCTTCTCCTTGTTTAACAAGAGAAGTTCCCTGCGGGCCTACTCTATAGCGCAAACCCTGTTCCCTGACATATCCCGGAAATAATTCTTCAACGATATCTAGTTCGACAGCTATCCTCATTAGATCGTCGCCATATATTCTTCTTTTTCCATTCTCCCAGTCAGCAATCTGTGGCTGTGAAACATTCATTCGCTCGGACAACTCTTTTTGAGTCCAATCCTTATTTGCTCGCGCTTTTTTAATTATGCTTCCTATGTCTATGCCCATATTACTCTCCACAACATCAAACATAGCCCTTGGCTATCTGTATTATAACCCAAATGGATAGAAAATAATATTTTTTTTCACAAAAAGCTTGACTAATAACCATATGCTATTTAATATAGTTTTGGGCTCACTACTGTCCGGTCATTGAAAATTTGATCTGCTTCAAATGAAGCAAATTTAATACTTAGGGAGCAAAAATAACTTTTTTCGATTTGAAATTCATTCTATAGTAAAGCCATTCTTTTTTAAGGGAATGGCAATGAATACAGGAAAAACAGTTTTTGCTCAATTGATAAGCTTTTTGTCTCAGTACGAATTTAACAAATGCGTTGAACGCTATCAAGGAAACTACAAGGTCAAAAGTTTCTCATGTTGGGACCAATTTCTTTCTATGGCATTCGCACAGCTCACATATAGAGAAAGTTTGCGCGATATAGAAGCATGTCTTTGTGCAATGCCAGAAAAACTTTATCATATGGGCATCCGCGGAAAAATCTCTCGCAGTACTCTTGCAGATGCTAATGAAAACCGAGACTGGCGCATCTATGCCGATTTTGCTCAAATTTTAATTCGGATAGCGCGAGACTTATACAGCAAAGAAAAATTTGCAGTAGAATTGGACGAAACAGTGTACGCCTTTGATTCTACAACGATAGATCTGTGCCTGTCTATATTTCCTTGGGCAAAATTTCGAGCCAAAAAAGGTGCTGTAAAGATGCATACGCTTCTGGATATTCGTGGTAGTATTCCCACATTTATTGAGATCACAACGGGAAAAGTACACGATGTGAATATTCTCGATAATCTTATTCTGGAGCCGGGAGCTTTTTATTTAATGGATCGCGGCTACCTTGATTTTGCTCGGTTATACGCCTTTACACAAAATCTTGCTTTTTTTATTACACGCGCAAAATCTAATTTACAGTTTCGCAGGCTCTACTCGCATAAAGTAGAAAAAACTATCGGCTTAAGATGCGATCAGACCATTGTACCAACAGGTTTTTATACTGCCAAAGATTATCCGACACATCTACGCAGAATAAAATTTCTCGATTTGGAGAAAGAAAAATATTACACTTTTCTTTCTAACAATTTTGTTCTTCCGGCAATTACTATAGCACAACTTTTCAAATGCCGTTGGCAGGTGGAATTATTCTTCAAATGGATAAAGCAACACCTGCGAATCAAAGCATTTTACGGCACTTCCGACAATGCTGTAAAAACACAACTATGGATTGCAATCTCTGTTTATGTGCTCATTTCCATCATAAAAAAACGACTAAATTTGGAAATCAGTCCCTACAATATTCTACAAATTTTGAGTGTCTCTTTATTCGAGAAAGTCCCTGTATCTCAAGTACTTACAAAATCTGATTGCAAAATCCAATTTTCTCAAAGTGATAACCAATTATTATTATTTGAGTTATGACCGGACAGCAGTGTTTTGGGCTATTAAAAATAGTGGAGAGTAATATGACAAAAACTGTCGAAATTAAAAGAAGCGTTGGCGAAAACATTCGCTCTGGGCGTGAGAAAAAAAGTATCTCTCAAAAGAAGCTTGCAGAAACTCTTGGAGTGAGTCAGCCAACAGTATCGGATTGGGAGCGGGGAAGAAAGGTTCCCGGCCTTGTCCACGCATGGAAAATGGCAATAGAAATGGAAATACAAATATTTTCTCCTATTACCTAAGACGCTTCCACCCCCGACGTCCATCCCAGGGAGGAACAAGGGGTGGGAAAGTAGTAACCTGCCCACGATGCGGGCATAGATGGAAGGAGCAAAGATGAGTAGTCAAGTATTCTTGGCTGCTGCAAGAAAAGCGCAGGCAGTGAAAGCAGCAGCAGAAAAGGAGAGAATCCAGCCTGGGCCGGGGAGGGTGTTCGCGGTGGATAGCGCGGGAAATGCGCTCCGGTTCGACCTGGAAACGGAAACCTTCGGCCTTCTAGGGATTGCCGAGACACAGGAGCCGGAGAAACTAGGGGCCGTGCTGCGGAAAATGGCGCAGGAAATTGTCAACCATTCCGCCTCGCTGCAAGACGCGGAAAACAATCCGGTGTATGCCGATATTATGAGGCGACTATGGGAACTGACACACGTCCCCGTGCAGCAGAAATGCGTGATGGACGTATGCCTGTGGTGCTTCGGTAGCGGGAAAAGCGAGCGCCTGGGGAAACCGTGCTTCTGGTGCGAGGGAAAGGGGCATAAATAAATGCACGACGCGCACGTCATGGAATTCTACCGCATCAGGTTTTTCTACTGCCGCGAGTGCGGGCATGCCGTGCTGTCGAACAGGAATTCCCAGAAGCCTCCCCGGCATTGCCGGAGAAAAATGACAGAGAGGAACGACTTGGGGGTTGCCGGAACCTAAAAACCGGCACATGAGAAAAAATTGCTGTTGTGATTATAAAGTACGGAAGAAAGGAAGGTAAATAATGAGCGAGCATTTTAATGATGAAAACCCGCAAGAGATTCTCCGAAAAATAGGTGAAGGGAAACTAGAACTGCGGTTGATAATAATGCGCGGCTTGCCAGGATCAGGGAAGACCACGAAGGCGACAAGCTTTGGTCTCCCTGTATTTTCCTCGGATGATTTTTCGGTCGTGGCGGGGAAATACAAATTTGACCCATCGAAGATCGACGACAATCACAAGAAAAACCAGGAACGAGTTGCTGCTGCTCTTTCGGAAGGAAAAAGCTGTGTTGTCGATAACACAAACTCACAACTATGGGAAATGAGGCCATACGCAGAAATTGCCATAAAATATAGCGCGAAAATAGAATTTTCTTACCCGGAAACCCCCTGGCGCTGGGACGTGACGGAATGCGCCGCGAAGTGTACTCACGGCGTCCCGGTCAGCGTGATTGCTCGAATGAAAGAACGCTGGGAATACGAAGAAAATACAATTAATATCTTATCTGCCGCGCGTCCAGAAAATAAAAACATTCTGCCTGGTGAAAAAATTGCCGCTCTCGACAAGCTGGGCAAGGAAGTGATCGAAAAAATTCACCCGGCAATAAAGTTCGAGGGTGGGAAGTTTACCATCCAGCTTCAGGTGGGACACCCTGGGGAGCCTGGCAGCGTAGAAGGGTGCTTTCCCACCCACGCGATTATGTCAATCATCGAGCTACACAGGCACTATCAAGCCCTGAATCCCAGTCGGGAGACGGCCCTGGCTATAACCAACCTGGAGCAGGCGTGGCTGTGGCTGAACATGAGAAAACTGGACAGGGAGGCGCGCGGAGTTTTGCAGACGGATAAAAAGTAGGTAAAGCGGAGGATGCGGAAACATCCTCCATAAACACTAAAAGCCACCCACACGACCGCCAAGTCAGGGGTGGCTTAAACCGAAGGAATTATATGATAAGTTTACCAAAAACGCAAGGAAAAAACGGGGGGCTACAGAACAAACCAAAATTACAGGGCTGCCCACGCCATGTTA
>Ga0187893_10004007_pt1 | contig 28771 bp, 19 predicted proteins | sample MA1701074metaG_FD_139574 | JGI IMG/M metagenome (GOLD analysis project Ga0187893, IMG submission 139574) | White microbial mat communities from a basaltic lava cave in the Kipuka Kanohina Cave System on the Island of Hawaii, USA - MA170107-4 metaG ...
CGCAAACGCGCTTACGTGATGTCGCCGATCTGGGTACGGGCAGCGGCGCTATTGCCCTTGCCATCGCCAAAGAACGGCCGCCATGCCGGGTGATCGCCACCGACATCTGCTCGCAGGCGCTTGTGCTTGCACGCCGCAACAGCCGCCGGCTCGGTCTAGGCAATGTAGAATTTCGCGAAGGGGATTGGTGGCGAGCCTTGCAGCCTCAGCGATGCGATATGGTGGTGTCGAATCCCCCTTATGTAGCGGAGCGGGACCCTTGCCTGGATCAAGGCGATCCGCGCTTTGAACCGAAGCTCGCGCTAGTGGGGGGTAAAGAGGGGCTGGACTGCATCGCTGAAATCATAGCCGGCGCGAGCCGTTATTTGCGTCCGGGAGGGTGGTTATTGCTCGAACATGGCTACCATCAAAAGCAGGCAGTGCAGGAATTGATGGTAGCGAATGGCCTGCTCGCGCTGGGATCGCGGCGCGACTATCAAGGACATGACCGCGTCATGATCGCGATGAGGCCGCCTCAGGTCCACCACGTTCGATTGCATCGCTTTGTACAAAAAAATCGTGCCTAAGCGTGGTGACAAGCAAGACCTTTGCGCCTATCTTTTAAGAGGGGGGTACGAACGGATCAGTAGCAGCTCTGTGACCAGCATGTCGCTTGCGGTCTTTCCCATGCGGCCGGAAGTCCCGGCCCGTGATGGCGCGCACGGCTTGATGTGCGTGAAGCCTTGCCCACATCGATGTGGACTGGTGCGAGCCAGTAAAGACTGCCCTTGGAGCGAATCGAACCCAATCTCGTGCCGGCGTTTGATCGTGATCGATGATTACAACGATTGGTCAGGTTGCCGCAGGGCGGTCGATGAATACATGAGCACAAAGCCTTCCTCGTGCTACGCGCTCAACTCATCGGCTGGCTCGCCGGAAATGACGAAATTGCCTTAATGTCTAGGAGCCTGTCGGACTTAGGGGATCGTAGCGAGGCGAGTGGGGGGAAATCGAGGACAGTTTTTCGATCATTTGAGGCGAATAGCGCGTTCTATTTAACGAAAATGATCGGAAAAATAGACCGATTTCCCATCGCCGTAGTAGATCCATCCTAAGTCCGACAGGCTTCTAGCAATCGCCTTCCGAGGTATAGCGAGCTTAAGGACTTATCGATTACATGGCCGGACGAGATCTCGCGAGCTACCTGAAGACAAGCCACCTCCAGGCCGATCTCGGCAAGCGGGGCGCCCGCGGCGTCGTCGTGATGATGACCTCGCAAGGCTTCAAGGCTCTGTTGCAAATCGCCTCTACCGTTGTGCTGGCGCGTTTATTGACGCCGGATGACTTTGGTGTCATCGCCATGGCGGCGACAGTCATGAACTTCGTAATGATTTTCAAGGATCTCGGCTTGTCGCAGGCAACCATGCAGCGCGAACACCTCACGGGATCCCAGGTGACCACCCTGTTTTGGGTTAACGTTCTGTTCAGCGTAGGGTTGATGCTGATCGTCATCGCGTTGGCCCCGCTGGTGGCGTTGTTTTATCACGAGCCGCGGCTTACAGAAGTCACCATCGCATTGTCGGTTGGTTTTCTTCTCACGGGCCTCTCGGTGCAAAGCGAAGCACTGCTCAAGCGTCAGATGCGCTTTATCCCGATCGCGGTCGTCGACGTGTCAGCTACGGCCATCGGCTTCGCAGCCGGTATCGTTTCCGCCCTGCTTGGCATCGGATATTGGGCTCTTGTGGTGATGCGTCTCGCGCAGCAGGTCGCTGCACGTGTCGGTGTCGCGCTGGCGTGCGGCTGGCGCCCTGGGCGCCCGTGCTGGGATCCGTCGGCTGTGAATTTGGTGCGGTTCGGTGGTCATATCACAGGGTTTAGTCTGCTCAACTACTTCTCCAGGAACGCAGACAATGTGCTGATCGGGTGGTACTGGGGCGCGGCGTGGCTGGGCCTCTACGACCGGGCGTACCGCCTTTTTACCGCACCGCTGCACGAGATCAACGCACCGTTGGGCTCCGTGATGGTGCCTATGCTGAGCCGGCTGCGAGACAGACCGGCACAGTACCGGCGGGTCTATCTCGGCGCCATCGAGAAAATTTCCATGATCACCATGCCGTTGGCCGCATTCGCCATCGTGACCTCGGACTGGCTCATCCCGTTCGCATTCGGCGAGCAATGGCGAGACGCAGCGCCCATCTTTGCATTTCTTAGTTTGGCCATGATTAACCAACCGGTAACGTATACCGTAGGATGGCTGTTCATCAGCCAGGACCGCACACGGGAGCTCCTTCGTTGGGGCATGTTCGGTGGCACTCTCACCGCTGCTTCCTTCGTCGTCGCACTGCCCTTTGGACCGGCCGCCGTGGCAGGCAGTTATGCGTGTGTGAGCTTCTTTGTTTCGACACCGCTTCTGTTCTGGTTTGTCGGAAGAAAAGGATCTGTTTCAGCGAAGGACCTGTACAGTGGGGTGGTTGCGCCACTTCTGGCTGCCGTCTCGGTGCTGGTGGGCCTGGCTTTGCTCAGGTTGGCGCATTGGCTGCCGGAAGGCGGGGTCGGGATCCTAGTCGCCCTGGCAGCCGTACCGATATTATCCGGTGCAACGCTGCTGGTACTTCCGTCGGGAAGAGGCGCTTTGCGCGACGTGTTGAGAGTAATGCGTCTGGTAGCGCAGTAGCTTGAGAGGAGACTCTGTAACAGGAAACGTGACCAGAGAGTTAGAATGAAGATTGCTATCGTCAACACGGTTGCAGCCAATGGCGGGGACGCAGCGATTCTGCGGTGTCTTTATCGTCTCGTTCGCAAGCTATTCGGGAACGAGGCGGAGGTCGTAGTGCACGGCAAGCAGCCCGAGGTTGCAGCCCGCTATTATCCAGAATTCCGATTCTCCATTCCGCCGTGCGAGAGCGCTCGACGCGGATTGATGCCGGCTGCATGGCCTCGCAGATTCTCTAACGCCCGGGTGTCTTTAGGCATGGCTTTGCTAATTTTGGGTTTAGAGCGGGCGGCAGGTTCGGTGCTGCCGAAGAGGATCCTTGAACGAGTGGAAGAGTATAAGAGAGCGGATCTTGTGATCAGTACCGGAGGAACCTATCTTGTCCCCCAGTATTACATGACAGACCGACTTGTCGAGCTGCTGCTGGTCGCAAGGGCGAAGAGACCGCTGGTTCTCTTTACCCAGTCGATGGGTCCGTTCCTGAAGCTCATGGATCGCGCTGGGGTTAAGCGCATCGTGAACCGGGCGATACTCGTGCTGCTCCGCGATGAGCGCTCCTTAACGCATGTGCAGAAGCTCGCAATACCGGACAACAAGGCGGCGGTGTATCCGGACTCCGTGTTTGCCATGCTCGACCCAGAGACAGTAGCCGGTGTGGTATCGCAGCCATTCCCGAAAGGGCCGCGGTTAAAAGTGGCGGTGTCGGTACGCGAGTGGACCAAATTCACCTCGAAGACCGCTGATGAAGGGATGAAAAACTACACCCGAGCGCTGGCCGCGGTGGTAACCAAACTGGTACGTCATCATCAAGCGGAAGTGGTGTTCGTATCGACATGCCAGGGAATATCAGAGTACCGCTACGACGATTCGCGGATCGCCCATGCAATTTGGCAGCAGCTCCCAGAAGACGTCCGACCGAGGGTGCAAGTGAACCGAAGCTTTCACAGACCACAGGAGTTGATGACGCTATACTCACGGTGCGACTTCTTGATAAGTACAAGAATGCATGCCGCCATCCTGGCATTATGCGCCGGCGTGCCTGTTCTTCCCATTGCCTATGAATTCAAGACCGATGAACTCTATCGACAGTTGGGGATGAGCGAGTGGGTTCAGAATATAGAGCAAATAAACGAAGATACCCTGTCCGATGCCATAAAACGGTTTATGTACGAGATACCACGCTTGCGGGCAACCCTGTTCAATCGGGTTGCTCATCAAGCACAGCGGGCACACACCGTTGAATCGGTGATCCGCAATGCGCTACCGGATGCCCTTCGCGCGAAACTGCCCTTAGGCGGATCCCGGACAGCAGATGAAGGAACTCGAGCGGCTAGCCACGTTGCCGCCGCTGCTTCCTACGGGGCTGACCACTAATAATTTCGCTTTGACGAAAGGGATTTGATGCTCGCGATGAAGAACGCAGAGAAATGGAATCCTACCAAATTCGAATGGACAGCAAAGGGGTGGCGGGGATCGAGAAACCCACGACACCTCGCTGTGTCCTCAAGGTTGTCGGCGGATTTGGCTGTAAGAGCAGTAGAGATGAGCATAACCAAGTATGCTAGAGGACGTCTGTTGGATCTGGGGTGTGGTGCAGCGCCCTTTTACGGCCTCTACCGAGAGCATGTAGAGGAAGTGGTATGCGTCGACTGGCCTTCTTCCAAGCACGACACACAGTACGTCGATTTATTCGCGGACCTTGGCGACACGATTCCATACCCGTCCAACAGCTTTGATACGATATTCAGCACCAGTGTGTTAGAGCATATCGCGCGCCCGGACAAGGTCTGGGCAGAGATAGCACGGGTGCTAAGGTCTGGTGGGAGGGTTATCGCCCTGGTGCCTTTCCTCTATCCCATTCATGAAACGCCCCACGATTACTTTCGCTACACAGAGTTTAAGTTGCGCCAGTTTTGCGAGGAAAACAGCCTCCAGGTTTTAGAACTTGAAAGTTACGGCGGCTTACTGGATGTGTTGAGCATGCTAATTGCGAAGTTGCTGTCGCGATATCAGATTCTCTGCGCGTCGTTTACGGCCGCGTGCGGTGCCTTGCTCGATTTGCCCCCCGCTTGCGCCGCTAGGAGCAAGAGCGCAAGAATGTTCCCACTGGGATACTGCCTGGTCTCGGAGAAGCGAGACGCGATGACTTGAATATTTGGAGATCAACCAGTGCGTATTGCTGTGTTCACGTCGGAGTTTCCGTCGGTTTCACAGACATTCGTCTTGAATCAGATAGTCGGTCTTCTCGAAGCCGGTCATGAGGTGCATATCTACGCGAATCGTGGCTGCGCCGGGGGGCCTGTTCACGAAGACGTTAAGAGGTATGAGCTTCTTGACCGCGCCACTTGGTTCAACATGCCACGAAATAGAATCGTTCGGGCGCTGGGGAGCGCATGGATAATCTGCAGGCTTACGCTAAACGGGCCGCACCGTGGACTCAGGTCGGCGAGATGGTTGGTCGGTGGGCGCCGTATGCACGCGGTCCAGGGTACTATCCATGCAGCACGGGCCTTCCTTCGGAACCAGCAGCGTTTCGATGTTGTGTATTGTCATTTCGGTGGGACCGGGATGATCGCACTACGGTTGAAGAAGCTCGTCCTGATCACCGGGAGACTCGTAATAGTCTTTCACGGCTTCGACATCACGAAGTTCATCGAGAGGTACGGCGCAAATGTCTATGCGGAGTTGCTGCAAGAAGGCGATCTGTTTCTCCCCATAAGCGAGACGTGGAAGGCGCGCCTGCTGGAGTTGGGTGCAGCACCGAATAAAGTCAAGGTGCACCGCATGGGCGTTGACTGTGCAAAGTTCACGTTCAAGCCCCGCAGCTTGCGCCGTGGCGAGGCCATCCGCATCATCACCGTGGCGAGACTCATGAAGAAGAAAGGAATCGAGTACTCGATCCGCGCGGTAGCAAGGCTTGTCGGCAAGGGATACCCGATAGAGTACGAAATTGTAGGTGATGGTCCGCTGCGGCAGAGTCTGGCCGCCGTGATTGACGAAACCGGATGTGCTTACCGCATAAGGCTCCTCGGGCCGCGCAGCCACGAAGAGGTTACCAAGCTGCTTGAGGAAGCCCATTTGATGTTGCTCACCAGCGTCACGGACGAAGAGGGTGACCAGGAAGGGATCCCAGTGGCACTGATGGAGGCGATGGCGATGGGGATCCCCGTGGTCAGCACCTACCATAGCGGTATCTCAGAGCTCGTAGCTGACGGTGTTACAGGGATCCTGGTTCCGGAGCGTGATGTCGAGGCAATCGCCGCGGCGGTGGAGAACCTAACCGATAACGCGCAGCTCTGGCCCGAGATGGCAAGGGCCGCGAGAGAGAAGATCGAGCGGGAATACAACATCAAGCTGCTTAATAAGCAGCTAGTGGAGATCCTGGGTGAACACAACGGCGGCTCGATATCGATGAGGTTACCTTCAACAGAGTTGGGTCGCTCATTTTCAGAGTAGAGCTGGGCAGAGTGAAAAGAGAGCTGTGGCCATGGGATACCACTCAGTTTTCGCAAAGCCGCACTTCGGATGCCAGGAGTCAGTGATGAGGACACCGTTAGTGAGCGTCGTGATTCCGACGCATAATCGCGCGCCGCTTCTCAAGCTAGCCATTGATAGCGTACTGGCGCAGACGTGGGCGCATATGGAGGTACTAGTCGTCGACGACAATTCCTCGGACGGCACAGAAACAATGATTCAAGAGTTTGATGATCCACGGATACAGTATATGAGGCATTCGGCGGACAAGGGCGCCGCCGCAGCTAGGAATACTGGAATTAAAGCGGCCTTAGGATCGTACATAGCTTTTCTGGATGACGACGACGAATGGGAGGAGAACAAGCTGGAAAAGCAACTCATGACGGTTGACGACTATGACGTTATTCTCTGCGGAGCGCGTTTGAAGACGGGCAAAGTGATCCAAAGATATAAAAAGGAAACGATAAGCCCACGGGATTTGAAAAGAGGATTTCTTTTCGGCGGGGGTACGAGCGCTATTCTTGCCAAATCCGATCCGCTAAAAAACACCTTGTTTGATGAAGAATTGACGCGCTATCAGGATTGGGATCTGTTAATCCGGCTCGCCTCGAAATACAAGATACGATATATGTCAGAGCCTCTCCTGATATTTAATGCCGGAGCGCATGACAGGATCTCGAACGCCCATGCAAATATGCCGATATCGCAGCTAGAGAAAGAAATGCGTGCAATAGAAAAGCACCGGGATTTTTTGGGACCTTTCTGGTTTAACTACCATACGGCAAAGTTGCTGTTGGCCTATCTCAAGCTAAGACAGCGCCCGATAGGCCACATCGTATATACGATAGAAAGATGTGGGTTAGCACCGGTGGTGCTCGTTTATTTGCATAGATTGAGCTAGCGACCTGGCAGGCGCGTCCTCCAAGAGTTGTGAGCTGTGAGCAGCACACACTATGAGGATCTCCTACTAGAGATGCTAGAAAGATTGAAGAAAACGAAAATCTGTGATTCCTTGTTTGGTTTTCTGATTTCAGGGCTGGATTGGCTTAAACCACCCGATCCATTTGTGTGAGAACCGCATCCGTAGGCTTCTCAATTAATTATCTGGCAACAACGCGCGAGCATGCAGAGCACCACGACAGATCCACTGGTCAGTGTATTGATACCGACGTTCAACCGTCCCGACTTGCTCAGGTTGGCGGTGAAGTCCGTGCTGGATCAGACCTTGGAAGACCTAGAGGTAATTGTTATCGATGACGCATCGGCGAATGATAACCGCCGCTTGGTGGAGGAATTTAATGACGACAGGATTAGCTACGTTCGCCATGATACGAACAAGGGCCTTCCAGGCGCGAGAAATACAGGCGTCCGTCTCGCCAGAGGTAAGTTTGTCGCATTTCTTGACGACGATGACCATTGGATGCCGGATAAGCTGGAGCAGCAACTCCGCTACATCGACGGCTACGAAGCGGCTGTATGCGGGTTCTTTGTAAACACGTTGGATCGGCCTTGCGTGGAACACCGGCTCAACAAGGTCGATTTGCGGCAGCTGAGGAAAGGGAACCGTTTTCCGCCGAGCGGGCTGATGGTACGGACGGAGGTGATCAAGCGCCTCGAGTTCGATGAGAGCCTCACGTTCAGCGAGGATTGGGATGCGCTCCTGCGGATAGCGGCTCAATATCGGATCAGGTATGTGTCAAAGCCGCTTTTTGTGAAAACGGTCGATCAGCATGCCACGATGACGAGCGCGCTGAAGCAGATGACCATGGACGATCTTGAGAGTCAACTGCGTGCCATTGAGAAGAGTAAAGGACTGCTGGGTAGTTATTGGTACCGTTATAGGAAAGCGGCGAGATTCCTGAGTTACATCGGTGTCAGGACAGATCGACTGGAAAGGATAGCGTACACGGTGGGCTGCTGTGGTTTAGTGCCCGCCGCCCATGTGTTGATGGATAGATTCACGGCAAAGCTCGGGAGAATCGTCGGCCCAAGCTGATGTCAGCTGGTTGCGATAATCAGTGGCTAAAATAGTGCTCGTCCGTTAACGTGTACCGTAGGCAGCAGGGGAAGTGATCTTGGATGTGTTCTCCGCCGGTGCGCCATAGTGGCCCGCCGATCTTCCCATGGGACTGAGCCTATACATAGCAACCGCGGCGCTGCCCTTCGCGGTGCTGGGAGCGTTTTTGTTCCTGCGCTGGAACCCGATCGCTTTTCTCGCTTTCCATCTGATCACGCGCTTCGTGCTCGACAGCATCCCCGATGTGACATACATGCCGACGGTGGCCGGTCTGTCCTTGATGCAGATGTACTCGGTCGCCATCGTTACCTACGGAATGTTCTTCCTATGGTGGCGCAGAAGGCTCTGGCGCTCCGCGCTAGGGGTCGAGGTGTTGCTGATAGTATTCGTCTACGCCCTGGGGGCAGCGCTTGCTGGGCAGTGGTTGTCGCTGGTCGAAGGCGCGCTTAAGTGGCTTTACTTGTACGTGCTCATAAACCTGATGATCTTCGTATTGGAGATAAACCCCCTCGCCCGGGTGATGCAACTGCTCTGCCTCGTCGGGCTCTATCCGCTACTCAATCAATTCCAGTCCATCATCACGCACGCCCCTGTATTCTCGGGGGGCCAGTACAACTACCTCGGTAGTTTCCACCACGAAACCGTACTGTCCTATTTGTTGCTCATCCCTATCCCTGCTGCCATGTACTTGCTGCTGGAGCGCCGTGGTAAGAGTTTGGGAAGGGCGCTCGTCTTTGGGGGTCTTCTGCTTTACGCGCACGTGGCTTTCTATCTCGCAAACTACCGGACGCTGCTGTTGGCTGTCGCGGTCTACTGGGCAGCGTACCTCTGGTACCGTTACCGGTCGCTCTCCGTAGGCCGACGGATCTCGTTGGTCTTCGTCACAATCTTCGCGGTTTCCGTGCTCGGCGCGCTCCGGGGAGGAGACGTGGCGGAAAAGTTCTCCGAGCTAGTGACCTTCGTCTCTGATCCGGGCCGCTACCTCGATTTCTCTGGGCGCCCGACGTCCGTCGGCCTCATGAACGGACGGATCGATCTGATCAACAATTACATGTCCATTTATGCTCAGTCGCCGAGCCTAGTGAAGCTGGTCGGGATCGGCATCGAGAGGGGGAACGAGCTCGTGGGGCTATATACACACAACGAGTACGTGGGGGCACTGGTGGAGACCGGCGTGTTCGGACTCCTCGCTTTGCTCTGCTTTTTGGCACGCGCTACGTACATCGCGCTCCGAGCTGCGCGGACCCGCCGACCCGAGGCCCTGGTCTCGGCTCCAGTTGTGTTAGCGATCGTCGCCGCCGCCCTAGGGACCATGCCCTTCCGGGCCGTGCAGGCCATGGCATTCCTGGGGTTATATCTGGGTGTCTGCGAATGGTGCAGGCGGATGGCGGAGTCCGCGTCCACGGAACAGGTGCTGTCGTCTGCGGCGGTGGCAGATCACCCTGGGCTTTTTACCGATAATAAGGGAGTGGCGGCGGCGCGGCCGCCCCGGGGCGTCGGGTGAGTCTCGCCGCAAGACAGGCAAACCCGAACATCCGTCATCTCCACGGGTTTTGGCACTTGGCACCATGCCGTTTCGGGACATTACGCGCCTGCTGGCCCTGGCTATGTGTGTTGGGACGTGGGGCATATAGGAGATAATAACTGCAGAAGCCGCTTGAAAGCTCGTACCTCTGGGAGGGCTGGCAGGTTTTTCTGATCCTGGGCGGCTGCCTGCTGTTCAGCTTGGTGCTGCCCGCTGCTGAGCCGCCGGATCCCAGCGGGCTCGCCAACGGCAAGGACGTGCTGTTCGTAGCAAAGGGGGATAGCTGCAGCGACGACTACCAGCGGGACAGAGCCCTGAACCCCGATACGCCCTGGTGCAGCTTGAATACTGCGGTCACGAGGATTCGCGCCGGAGACACGGTCTATGTGAGAAAGGGCGACTACCATGAAAAACTGATCCAGTTTTACAAGAAGCACTATGACAGAGTAGTGACGATAGCGGGATACCCCGCTGAGAACCCAGTCTTCGGGAACTACGAGCAGAGGTACTTATCGGTGCCGAATCGGCTCTGGCGGCAAGAGTCGGGGCTTTGGGTGACGAACGCGAAAGTGGTGGAGAAGCGCCACGCGTTCGCATCCTATGTAGATGGCAGGCCGCTGTGGATCCACAACCGCCTCGAGGATCTGCGTGATCCTTTGCAGCCGGAGGGCATCTATGTGGATCCGCAGAAGCAGCGTATCTACGCCCGGCTGAGAGGAGATGCCGATCCAAACGAGGTGCCCCTGTACCTCGCGGCGGGCGGCTACAGGTTGTTTCTCTTCCAGAACAGCTCGAACATCATGCTCAAGGACATCACCATCAAGGCGTCGACCATCCCGGTGCACATCAAGCGCTCGAATAATATCGTCGTCCGGGGATTGACGATCTTAGGAGGGGCGCGGAACGGCATCTATGTGACCGGGTCTGAAGGCATTAAGATCGTACGGAACCGCATCGTATTTCAACCCGATCCGGACTGGAAGTGGAGACAGGTCAAGGGTTCGCGGCAAGAAAACACGGGCATCGACCTGACCGCTTGCGGGTCGAACAACGAGATTGCCCACAACGAGATCGAAGGGTGGTTTAACGGCGTCATGGTTAAGACGGACGATCCCGCGCAGGCCGCCAACACCAAGGTTCACCATAACACCATCCACAAGATCATGGACGACGGCATCGAGGTAGAGTCCTATTGCCTCGATGCCGAGTTCTACAACAACCTGATCCGTGACACGTTTGCCAGCATCAGCTTATCGCCCACCATCGCCGACAACTGCGCTATCTATAGAAACGTGCTGGTTGCTGATCGCCCGGTAAAAGCATATCCAGGCAGGTTCTGGGACGGAGCTTGTTTCAAGCTCAAATCGGATCGTGGCGTCAGCGGAATGACCATTGGCAACAACACGTGTTTTGGGAACGGCATTGCGACGAATGACAAGCAATCCAACACGCAGCACAAAAACAGGTGGGTCAATAACCTATTCTATTCGGTCGACAAGCTGCTCATTTCCAAATCTGGCCTGAGGGATGCAGGAGTGACCTACGATTACAATGTTTATTGGCGGGCGGATGGCGGGCCCATGTTCAAGTACTGGAACAGTGATAGCGATCCCACTGCCTTTTCCAGGCTTGACCAGGCCCTACGGAGCAAGAACGCACCGAGGATCTGGGATAGGCACAGTATTAACAAAGACCCGGTAATGAACGGTTACGAGTTAACAGCGAAAAGCCCGGCGATCAACAGAGGCATAGACCTTGGGTATGACAAAGATTTCTTTGATCGGCCTGTACACGGTAGACCGGATATTGGCGCCGTGGAATTTCAACCCTAAAGGAAATGTTGTGATGGCTCAAAGGCCGTTTCTCAGCGCCCATATCCATAAGACCTAGCCAACCAGCCAGCGCACATCCAAAAAACCTTCTTATAGCTGTCCGGCAGATTTCTCTTCCAATCCTCGTTGGCTTTTCGCAGTGTGAGTTGTCTTGTTAGCCTGAGCTGATTCCCGCTAATGATGTGGTCTATCTGAAGCGGAGAGCTTACATCTATCAGGTTCCGTAGATCGCAAAGATCCTCATCGATGAGGTTGCCAATGAGATCAATATGGTGGGAAGGGTTAGCTACGAATTGCTCGTACTGGATCCTCACGTGCTTCTTCTGAATCAGCCTCAGCGCGACTTGAGTGGCGAGGTTATATGCTACCCATGACATGGAATATAGCCACGGGGTGTACCAGTAGTAACATCTGGATTCTGAGGTTGCGGTTACGTGAGCGTATTTGCGGATCGGAATTTCAAAGGGTGGGATCGTGCCTGTCTGCATCCACGACCAGAGCGCTGCTCTACCGTCTCTGACAAGGTGAATGTAGTAAACGTCCGCACTATCGAGTAGCGATAATAAATATCCTCGCAACGGATTCTTAGATGAATCGACGATCACGGACTTGCCGCTAACCGTCCGCAGCGCGGCATAGATATAATGCAAGAATCGTTTGTAATCTTTGATGTCTTTTAGCCGAAGAATGGTTGTCAACATTATCCGCAAAGGTGCAAGAGCGCTTCTTTCAAGGCGCCTATGTATCTTGTGCATTCCATATAAGGTGGTTGTCTCCAGGGCATCACTGTAATGACTGGACACCTGAGACCAAAAAGGACAATTGCGAAACTTTGCCCCACACGAACACAACTTATTACCCAACTGAGCGCTAATAGTGTCGTAGAGTTCGCCTGTGGATACTGCTTTTCTACTATTACCGAGAACAGCATCAATTAAAGTCGAGCCGCTTCTGCCAGTTCCAACGATGTACACGATTTTCAGTTTCACCGGATTGTTCCCTCTGCCATAATTAAACAGGGAAGTCTTTCTTTAGCCGAGAGCGTTACTTGGATCTCATCGAAGCTACGAGAGGGCACTTCGAAGAATTCCATCCGTGGAATTTTTCGAATCGCAAAACAAAAAATGCGATTTTTGCTTCTCTCCATTCTTCAAATAGGTACCTGTTTGGAAAATGCGCGGCATATCCCTATACCGCCGGCCACTTCGAATTAAAGTGCCCGAGAAATAGTGGCATGGCTCAATGAAGATCCTCATCGCCAATTATCGGTATTTCGTGTCCAGCGGGCCCGAGCGTTACATGTTCAATCTCATGAACATGCTCACGGCAATGGGACACACGCCGATGCCCTTCTCAATTCATTATAGCGGCAACGTCGCGACTCCATATGCCAAGTATTTTGTGGAGCCGCTCGGCTGCCGCGATGAGGTCTACTTCGATCAGCACCGGCGTTCGCCACGCGCTTTGCTGCCCACGCTGTCACGGCTGTGGTACTCGCGCGAGGTCGAGTCGGCTATCGCGCGTATGGCCGAGGAAACCCGCCCGGATGTCGCCTATGTGCTCTGTTACCTGAGGAAACTGTCGCCATCTCTTCTGGTAGGGCTCAAGAAAAAGAACATTCCGATCGCGGCTCGGCTCCCCGATTACGCCATGCTGTGCCCCGAGCTCCACTGCCTAAAAGACTTGGTTCCATGTACCTTGTGTGTCAAAGGGAGCTTGTTCCACAGCGTCCGCCACCGGTGCGTCAAGCGTAGCTATACCATCTCGATACTGAATGCTTTAACGACCTGGTATCACCGATCGAGAGGGTTCTTTGACTTTATTGATATCTTCGTGACCACCAATCCTTTCATGCGGGAGATGATGCTGCGTGCGGGCTACGGCGAGGAGCGTCTCTGCTGCATCCCGACGTTCACGGACCTTGAGGCCTTCAGACCACCCGGTCCACCAAGCCGGTCCCGCTACATCGTCTACGTGGGCCGGATCGATCGGCCTAAGGGTTTGCATGTCCTGATCAAGGCATTCGCCTTGTTGCAAGAGCTCGGCGCCGCGGACGTGATCTTGAAAGTCGTGGGCTCGGGGCACGATGCGCACTACGTGGGCGAGGTGAAGGATCTGGTCCGAGAGGACGGCCTCGAGGACGTGGTCGAATTCCTGGGGGATGTGGAAGCGGGGGCGATCCCGGGCTTGCTCGGCAACGCCCTGTTTTCGGTGGTTCCATCGGTGTGGTACGAAAACCTGCCGAATTCGCTACTGGAGAGCCTTGCGAGCGGCACGCCGGTCATCGCCTCCAACATCGGATCTCTGGGCTCTGCTGTAACCGACGGTGTGGACGCACTACTGTTCCGGCCAGGGGATCCGGCCGATTTAGCGGCAAAGATGCTCCGACTTCTCGAGGACGAAGCGCTACGAGAGACGCTCAGCCGAAACGGCTCCGAGACAGCGATCCGGCAATATTCGCCGCAAGCGCATATGGCCAAGCTGGTCGCGTTGTTCGAGGCATTGGCGAGTAAGTCGCGCCCTGTGCCTGGCCGCAACTAGCTATCCAGCGGGCCAAGCCCTCACCCCGCACCTGACCTGACACGCAGCGCTTTGCTTTCGCGTGGCGGTGTCTCCTTTCGTCTCGGGCCTGGCAACTTTCCTAAAAGATTAGTTCAGAAGGCGGACAGTGCGCAGATCAGCTGAGAAAATAGGAGGTCCTTATTGTCTCAGCTCCTTTGACATCCAAACCTGCTCCAGGGCTGCTCGATCAATGCCCATCGCCACCAAGGCTTTTGCGACCTCCGGCACCCCTCAAATTTTATGTCTACACTCAATCAATATGAGAATATTCGTCGCGGGAACTCGAGGGATCCCTGCCATCCCAGGGGGCATCGAGAAGCACTGCGAGATGCTGTATCCCTTGATCGCGCGAAGAGGGCATGAGATCGTTCTGGCCACCAGAAGCCCATACGTGAGCAACTGGATGCAAGAGTGGCGGGGCGTTCGCCTGATTAGAACCTTCTCGCCGCGCACGAAGCACCTGGAGGCTATCGTGCACACGCTTTTCGCCCTAATGAAGGCGCGCTGGCATTCTCCAGACATAGTGCATATCCACGCAGTAGGTCCCGCCCTGCTAACGCCCCTTGCGCGGCTGAGTGGGCTACGGGTCGTGGTCACCCATCATGGCTCAGACTACGAGCGCGCGAAGTGGGGCCGGGCGGCTAGGTTCGTGTTGCGATTAGGGGAGATACTCGGCGGGCGCTACGCCAGCGAGGTCATCGCGATCTCGAAGAGCATCGCGGATCTAGTCAAGCGCCGATGCGATCGCGACCCTCACCTCATTTACAACGGCGTCCGCATACCACAGCGAAGCGCCGCCACGGATTTCTTGCAGCGCATTGGCGTGGTGCCCGGGGGCTACGTATTGACGGTGGCGCGTTTTGTCCCGGAAAAGGGTTTGAACGATCTGCTGAATGCCTTCCGGGGGGTCAATGGCCAGTGCCAACTCGTGATTGCCGGGGATGCGGATCACGAGACACCGTACAGCCGAAAGCTGCGAGAGACAGCCGCGCACGATGGGCGCGTCGTGTTGACGGGGTATGTTACCGGAGAGCCTCTGCACCAGCTCTACAGCCATGCGCGGCTCTTCGTGCTGGCATCCCACCATGAAGGGCTGCCCATTGCGCTGCTCGAGGCCATGAGCTACGGGCTTTCGGTGCTCGCATCCGATATCCCTGCCAACCGCGAGCTCGATCTGCCCGCGGAGCGATATTTTCGCTGCGGCCACGTCAGGGGATTGCAAGAGAGGATCGAAACGCTTGTTCATAAGGAGTTGGCTGCCACCGAGCGGCAGGCAATGCAGGCGAAGCTCCAAGAGCTGTATGACTGGGAGCGCATCGCTGAGCAGACCATTGAGGTGTACGAGAAAGCGCTTCTGGCATAGCCGGCGCGGGGCGCGCTAGGGGTGGAGCGCTCCCGGTCAGGGACCACGCGCCGGGTTCATGCCTAACCGGCTATCGAGTTGGAATGATTGTCTACAACGAAGGGGCCTTTGGAGGATTCGGTCGACGCCGTCAATAGGCCCCTAACGGAACTCCTCCGACGCGCTAGTAATGATAGTAATAACTCGCAACGTCTTCATTCGCGTCGTTTAAAACCGTCCCTAAGATGTTGGCGTCTTTCAATAATTCCATCGCTTTCGCCAAATCCTTCTTTCGAGTCGCGCCGTCTTTGATCACCATCAAAATGGCGTCGAGGTTTGGCGAGAAGGCTAACACATCGTCTCCAGCCAGCATGGGAGGCAGATCGAAGAGCACCAACCGTGATGGATAGCGCTCTTTTAGCTCGCGTACGAGCTCCGCCATCCTCGGAGAAGCCAGAAGCTCTGCCGAGTTCGTTATAGGCGCTTTGGTAGGCAATACGACCAAACGGTCTATTCCCGGGTTAAGCAGGATCTTTTTGAGGGGAGTGCCGTGCAGGAAGTGATCTTCGATTCCGTTTTCGGGGGTGCAATCAAAATAATGGCAAACGCTAGGCTTTCTCATGTCCAAATCGACAAGCAACACGGTGTGATGCTGCGCCTTAGCGATGCTCACGGCAAGGTTTACACTAGTCAGCGTCTTTCCCTGATCGGGCCCTGGGCTCGTGACGCCAAGCGTGTTCCACCCCTTTGCGACCATACATTGCAAGGCCTGAGTACGCAGCATCTTGTAGGCCATTCGCGATTGCCCGGCTGCGTCGTCCTCTAGGGCAGCAACGACGAGGGTCTTTTGCAAATACCCTGGCTCAAGCTGCAACACGCGCGTTTGCGAATACGAGATTGGCGCTGCTTCGAAAACGACGGTTCTCGGCTGGGCCGGTGCTGACACCGGGATCTGCAGGGACCGGTTTTTGCTCCGTTCCCGCCTTTTGTGGTTGCTACGCGCCACGGAAAAACAAAAGGGCACCGCTCAATAGTTCAAGCTTTCCGAGAACAGTAAACCACAGCAGATTGAGCGGCGTGACTAGCCAATGGAAAAGCATGACCGCGAGCGACAGGCCCGCGAAAAAACTGGCTAACGCGAGTCGCCTGTGAATCGCCCCGCGGCGGATCTGGTGTAAGCTCTCGACCCTAGGGATAACCGCAAGTGGGGGTGCCCCCAGTAACGCAACGACACCCTCACTACCCCGGACGGTTGCGTCAAAGACCTCGGCGAGCGCCGCCGTGCCAAGTCCAAGCCCGAGCGACAGCAGCGCCCCAAGGAGGGCTATCGCGAGGCGATGGGGTTTGGCAGGGATCTCGGGGAGCAGCGGCGGTTCGAGCAGCGTGAATCGTTCCCCTTTTTGCTCGGCCTCCAGTGACTGGGCGAGTCTCGCCTCCATCTGCTTGGCGGTTACTTCTTTGTACTTCGCTACCGCGCTCTCGTAATTGCGCATAAGCTCCCGGTATTGGCGTTCCACACCGGGCGTCTGCGCCAGGCGGCTCTCGTAGGACGCACGCCTGCGTCGGAGCTCTTCGGCCTTCGCACGCATCGTCGCTATCTCCGTATCGGCCGTCTCGAGGCGTGCGAAAACCTCCAGATAAGCAGGGTTGTCGATCTCGGACTGTGCCGACTCGGAGGGTGATGCCAGAGAGCCTTTAAGCTTATCTTCCAACCCAGCGATTTCGCGTATCAACCGCTTTACATCCGGGTGCCCCTCAGAATATCTCTCGCGAACCGAAGACAACTGCGATCGCAAAACCACCAGCCGCGAATGGATCTCGCTCGTCGTGCTGACCGCGCCCGTGTCATTCTTGAACGCCTGTATCTCTTTACGCAACTCCGCGAGGGTTGGATGCTCGGGTGAGTAACGGGCGGACGCGCTCACCAGCGCTGTCTCCAGGAACTTGAGGCGCTCTGTTGGATTGAGGATGGGTTCGCCGGAGCGCGAATAAATCACCCGTCGAGGCTCGAGATGCGCAAGCTGAGATTCAAGATGGATCCGCTGCTCCGTCAGCGAGCGTATTTGTCGCTCTACCTCAATCAGCTCTTGCTCAACGCGCTCCATTAGCTGCAAGTTGAGCTGTGTGAGCTCAGGCAGTTGGGTCACGTTGCGCTCCTTGAACTCGGCGAGCTGGGCCTCGAGCCGGCCGATCTCGCCAGCCAGTTTCTCCGCTTCGTCACTCAAGAAGTTCGAAGCCTCGCTCGTTGATTTTGTCCTAAGCTTAATGTTCTCGGCGAGATAGAGCGAAACGAGCTCATTGGCCACGTTTTGCGCCAACTGCGGGGAACGGTTCTCATAGGACAGGGTAAAAGCAACCGCTACTTTTATTGGCTTACCCACGCGGGGGTCGACGACATCGGCGAGAATCGACTCAAGCGCGATCTCTTCGCGCATCCTAGCGAAGACATTTGCTATCGGTTCATCCGCACGTCGCTCCGGATATAGGTTATATTTTTGGATGATCGCTAACAAATTAGCGCTGTTCATCACGCGTTGCCCGATAAGCTTAATGCGCTCCTCAGCATAGCTGGTGACCGTGGAGCGCACAAGCTCCTCGGGGATCTCCGGCTGTTCAATCAAAATCGTCGCGGAGGCACGATATATAGGCGGTAATGCGAACGCAAACGTCATCGAAATGATAAAGGTGACCATCGAAACGGTGGCTGCAGGCACTTTTCGCCGACGCACTACCGCTAGATAATCGCTTAAGGTATTTTCATCTCTTGCGTGCATGAGCACAGTCAACGCTGTCATGTTTACAGTGGATTAAGAGGGGCTTTGGCCAACGACTTACGTGCGAGCGTCTGCCGTTTTTGTCGTTTCAAACCAGGCCGCTTCCTGCTACGCGATGGGTCTTGAAGGACGTTACTGCGCATAGAAGTGGGCAGGTGATGTGCAAGGATGGCAAAACGCGCTCGTTCGTAGCCCAGCGCTGTCGGGCACCGTCGGCCACTGGTTCTCCGCCCGCAGTTCGGCTCTGTTCGCGAGCGATATTAGGGTAAATACATTTAGCGAATATTTAGTGAATAGAATAAAAAAACACTCCGCCGTCAAGTTTTGGTTCAACGCAGCCGGAAAACCGCTAAGGCCAGCAATGCCAATGCGAATAGGGTCACGCTCAGAGGAATCGGTACGGCCGCAACCTCAGCCGCAAGAACCCCGGTACGATTGATCTGAAATGCCGCCCTACCGATGTTTTCACCAGCCGCCGCCAGTAATGTAGTTGTCCCTGAAATAAAAGCATCTGCTAACGGGTCCACGCCGTTTGCGCAGATAGCCAAGCCGAGCGCCTCAAAGCCTGCGAAGTCGGAGAGCGACGTCCCGATCGGCGTTTCCCCCGTAAGAGTAAAAGAGGCATCCGGCCGTACGTCACCGATCATGGCCTCAGAGGCGACGACTCTCGGGCTTGAGCTACCATTCACGCCCTCATCAGGACCTAGGGTGGCTAAGAATGACAGTGAATTATCTAGCCGACTCGGCAAAGCGGTGGCGCGCTCTAGACTCGTCTTGTCGGTCTCATAGCTAGCCAATCCCATCGCCACGCTGGCAGTCGCAACCTCTGCTTTCGGGTAGTGTTGCAATATCCCGTCCTTCAGGGTCATCGCCTTTTCGTAAGCGCCCTGTTGCTCATACAGTTGAGCTAGCGCCGTGACCAGCATCTTATCGTTTGGTACGGCGGTAAGCCCCCGTTGATAGGCTTCGATAGCATGTGCGATGCGCGTGCTCGCCAAACGCGCATAGGGCACGTTCCAATCCGGCTTTAGCGTTATAGCCTTGTTAAAAGCGTCTTCGGCTTGAGCGAACTTCTCTTGCTTCAACATGAGCTCGCCGAACAGATTCTGCGCTACATAGTCGTCGGGATCCTTTTTCAGTAACAAGGTGATACGCTCAATTGCTTGCTCAGCGTCCCCCTGTGCGATGTGGCTCTTGACGATCTGGGACACCGGTTCGGTCGCGTCAGGCGACTTTTCCAGGGCCAAGTCGAATTGCTTGATGCTTTCCTCGAACCGCTTTTTTGCTTGCAAAGCGAGCCCAGTAAGATAATAGCCGGCAGCATCATTGGGAAAGCCGGCCTTTATCTGCTGCGCAGTTTTCAATGCTGCCGCCCACTTGCCCTGGCGCGAGTATAAACCAAACAGTGCCTCTAACGCTGCTCGGTTCTCTGGCATCAGTTTTACCACATCCCGCACATACGCGAGAGCCTCATCCATCTGTCCCAGCTCTACCAACAGTTTGACCAGGTTCGATCGAACTAATAGGTTTTGCGGCTCGACGTTTAGCGCCTTCTCTAGGTTTTCTCGAGCCAGATCCGTCTGGTTGCTTATCAGATACGCCTGAGCCAACAAGTGCAGCGCTCGGGAGGAGGTCGGAGTATCCCGCAGCACAGCTTGCAGATCGTTTATAGCCACCGTCGTGTCGCGCTTACTGACGGCGATCTCTGCGTGCGCTATCAATCCGTCGGTATCGTCGGGATTCTGATCCAACACTTCATCGATCAGAAGCTCAGCCTCTTCTTGTCTTCCTGCTCGATAGAACGCTTTTGTCAACATCGTTCGCGTTTTGAGCCCATTGGGAGCGAGTCCTTCCCGCTCGATGATCGCTGTGTACAGGCGGCGCGCCTTATCCATCTGTTCGGTCGCTTCGTAAACGTTGGCTAGCGACAAACGGAGCTTAAGGTCGGTCGGATTTTTTTCGACAAACTCTACGAGCTGCTCCTCGGCTTGGCGTTTGCTACCATGCTTAAGCAGAAATGCCGCCAATGCGAGCTTCGCCGTTGTATCATTGGGATTGTCAGCCACGGCATCGCGCAGCGCCTGTTCAGCCTTGTCGAGCTGCCGCTGCGCCACGTAGAAACGTGCCAAGCGAATGCGATGCTCGAGGCGATCCGGCTCCTGACGCCCGATCGCCGCCAACTGTCTCGTTGCTTTATCGATCTCCCCCCGTGCCGCATGGATCCCTGCTTTTGTAATCAGCAGCCTAGTATGACCCGGGTTTCGCTTAATGCCCTCCTCGATCACGGCAAGCGCAATGTCTTTTTTCTCTTTCTCGAGGTAGATTAATGAGAGCAACCCGATACCGCTCACATGAGCGGGGTCGCGTCTCAGGGCCATCTGAACATCCCGGATAGCGTCCTTTGTAGCATCTTGTTCGGCCATGACGGCCGCACGCAGCACGAGTGCGTCCGGATTCTGAGGCTCGATGCGCAAAGCATCTTGTGCTTGAGCGAGCGCCTTATCGGCGGCGCCATCGGCTAAATAGAGCTGTCCCAGCCTTATCCTGGCTTGAACGTGTGATCTATCCAAATCCGCTATCGCAAGATAATGACCCGCGGCCAGAGGCCACCGTTCAAGCTTCTCCAAGGTCTGTGCTAGCCAAAAGCGCGCCCGCACATTCTTTGAGTCGATCTGGAGAGCTTTCTCAAACTGCGAACGCGCTTGCTCGAAACTCCCCTGCTCAAATAAGAGCTTGCCACGCCCCACGTAAGCAGTGTGTTCTTCCGGGCTCGCGCATCCCGTGACCTGTAACGCACACAAAAGAAAGCCGGCCCAATTGGTATTGCGGAGATTCAACCTGTCCCCCTGATAACAGGTGTGATCGAAAATGAGCTTGCTTACGTGGGGTTAAAGGACAAGACCCCTCAGCGCGAGCACGCCCAGCGTCGCGATAGAAGTTACATTTAACACATTCCACCGACCTCTTGATTGATATACCAATAGCTCACAACCATATATCAGGATAATGGCCTCTACGACCACTAGCCAGCCTTGTTGGCTCTGAAGGTAATAGCCGCCGAACAACAAGATGGTAATGGTACCGAGCAGACTCAGGTAATCCATCGTGGATACCCGAAAATCGAGATTCCCAGGCAAACGGAGGGCCAATCCGACCGAGGCTGCTAGAACCAAGAAGAACACGATATTGAGCTTATCCAGATAGGCGGGCGTCACCCCTGGTTCATAGACTGTAAGGTAAGCGAGGAAGGTGGCAGTCACGTAGACCGCACCACGCGTGGTGATACTCCCGATTCGATCCCAAAATCCGAGCCCAATCAAGATAATAAACAATAAGGCTGAGCAGATGAGACCAAAGTCCCAGGGGACTGATTCGATCCAGACGCTGGTGCCGAAGAAAAATAAAGGGACGCACGTAGCTACTATCCAATAGGACACTGACCCTAGCCTTTTTGTCCCTCTAATCGAGCGTGCCAGAACCGAAAGCAGCAGGCTCCGCTCCTGGGTGCGCCGCCAACCGCGCTGCTCTAGGTATGTCAGCAGCAAGAAGATCGACGTAGCGTAGACGAGATATAGCGTGATGATAAGGTGATCGCTCTGGTAACGAAGAAATATGGCACTGGTGACGAACAACGCGTGTACCGAATAGATGATGACGACGGCCTCATGGTGATCGAACCCCCTGTCGATAAGACGGTGATGAAAGTGATTGCGGGTCGCCCGAAACCAATGCATGCCGTTTTTGATCCGTAGAAACAATACCGCCAAAATATCGATAATCGGTAAACCGAGCACAAAAAGCGCGACCGCGGGACTCAAAGCGGATTGTTGTGCCTGGGTCAGCAGCACCGCGAGGAATCCTAATGTAAACCCGAGGAACTGACTGCCCGTGTCGCCCATGAATACCCGAGCGGGATGGGTGTTATAGCGCAGGAAACCCAAGATGCTGCCGATGGATGCTGCCGCTATGATCATACCCGTCGCATCTTGGAAGATATTGGCTAGGAAAATAATCACGATGAGGCTGAGCAGCGACTCTCCGCCGGCGAGTCCGTCCAGACCGTCCGAATGATTAATCGCATTAATCATTCCGACCATGGAGAACACGGTGACTACCGTAGCGAACCAGGCCGAGAGCTCGTAACCATTAACGAAAGGCAGACGCTCGATCGATAAACCACCATAGAGGACAGCCAGACCCACGGCGATCAACTGCCCTGCAAATTTTGCGTAATGGTTAATCTGTCGGGCATCATCCCAGATCCCAAAAGCAACCAACACTAATGCGCCTAAAATATAGGATTGCACCAAAGGATCGAGCTCTAACAAAAACGCGATGGGTAGGAGGGCGCCAACGGCTATTCCAAGGCCCCCGGTCCTTGGAATAGCCACTGCGTGAACTTTGCGCGGGGTGGGTTTGTCGACTAGACCGAGACGCGGCGCAAACCGCCACATGATCGGGGTCAGCGTCATGCTGATCGCTGTGGAGACAGCAAGCGCCACCAATGGATTTGCTTCAGCCACCCGGTTCTATAAAACGGATTCTACAGAGCCTTGTAAAATGCCTGATAGCTCGTTGCAAACTCATCGCTGCTTAGTCGGGTTTGCCTCGCACAGGTATTTCTCGGCAATCTATTTAAAGATAGTTGGTGGTAGTGCAGCGCACAAGGGATCTGCGGCTGCTCAGCTAAAATTTTTTGCACGAGCGTAGGGCGAAAGAAACATCGAAATGAGAAAGCTGACTCTCTGGCGCGCAGCCGCGGTTTGGCTCCTGGCAAGGACCGCTGCACATATGAAGGCGATCCCTTCAGCCAGGAGTTTTTTCCATTGAACGCTCAGGAATTGCAGCGCTACAGCCGGCAGATCATGCTGCCTGAGATCGGGCTTGCCGGGCAGCAACGCTTGCTCGCCTCGCGTACATTGATCGTGGGGCTAGGGGGATTGGGTTCGCCGGTGGCGATCTACCTCGCGGCAGCCGGCGTCGGAAATCTCACGCTGGTAGACCCTGATCGGGTGGAGCTTTCTAACCTGCAGCGCCAGGTGATCCATGGCAGCGCCGACATCGGGCGTCCTAAAGTCGAGTCCGCGCGAGACGGTGTATCGCGCCTGAACCCCACCACCCGGGTTAGAACGATTGCCCAAGGTTTTGATAAGGAGGCGATGCTCGTAGAAGTCGCGAACGCCGACGTTGTCCTCGATACCAGCGACAATTTCGACACCCGTTTCGCCGTCAACAAAGCCTGTGTAAGTACAGGAACACCGCTGGTGTCGGGTGCGGCCACGGGTTTCCACGGTGAGGTCAGCGTCTTCGACCGCCGCCTGGAAGCCAGCGCTTGTTACCGTTGTCTCTACAGCGAGGACACGGCGGGGGACGAAAACTGCGTCAGCGCAGGGGTGATCGCGCCGCTGCTCGGTATCATCGGTGCCACCCAAGCCCTGGAGGCCATTAAACTGCTGGTTGGCAGAGGGGAGGGACTGCACGGGCGTGTGCTGAGGCTCGATGGCTTGAAGATGCAGTGGCGCAGCACCCTTCTGCGCCGAGACCCCGCCTGTCCCGTTTGTGTGCTGGTCTAAGCAAACTGGAACAATGGTTGAACGTCCCCCTGGTGGGGCAAGGATGCGGGAGATCTGTTCAATGGCGTGACGGCGCGATTACTTCTGCCGTAATTCCAGCACTTGCCCGTTGCGGGTCATCTGAAGGCGGTTCAAAAACGAGTTGCCGAGCAGCACCTTGATCGGAAACTCCCCGTCGATGACCGCCGCCGGCACGCCGCGCAACAAGATGGCACCGACTTTAACCTTGTCAAGGCTCAGGTAATAGGCCCTCGCCGTGCCGGAGGCGGTCGTGGTCAAGCCTTGTTCCCCAGCGAGTTTGTAGTCGAGGCCTAGACGCTTGGCTTGGACCTTGTTCATCGCCACCAGGGTTGCCCCGGTGTCGACCAGAAATTCCACCGGAAAATTGTTGATACTGCCGCCGGTGAGGTACATACCTAACGCATCCGGCCAGATCTGCACGGTCGCTTGCGGGATAATGGCGGCGTAGTCGGTGCTTATTTGGGTCCCCAGCGCATAGGTGGCCTGCCTTCCGTCGATTTCGAGGACTGCCTGGCGGCTGTCGGCGGCGATCAACTTTATCCCTTCCGGGCTGGTTTGCCCCGAGGCGAGCACGCGACGTTTGCCGTCGATATTGATAATCGCTTTGTCTTTGAACAGACCGAGGATGCTGATTCTCTCCGCCGCCTGCGCCAACAGGGCAGTGCTAAACATGAAATAGCAAAGTAGGAACTTGTTCACTCAGACTCCGCTTTACCGCGCAAGCGCTCGCTTATCTAAAGCCTAGGTTATCTTTGTCTTTTTCTCAAAAGTCCCGGCGCACTACCGTTGGACCAGCGAGCCAATGCCGTCGGGCAGTTCTCACCGCTGCTCAGCCCTCATTCGGTCTACCTGGCCTTGGGAGCGACCGACAACGCGCGGCGCGGAGCTTACCGCGGCGTGTTCCGCTCCCCTCTCGATCCGGAGACCATCCGTGACCTACGGCTGGCGCTGATACCTTAGCCAGCCTTTGGGCAATGAGCATTTCTATGCCAAGATTGAGCGCATGACTGGGCAACGGCGCGAGGCGAGGCCGCGGGGCCGGCCGCGATTAGACGCTAAATCACTTATTTGGGGCGCGTTTCGTGATGCTCGATGGTGCCTCGAAAAAGATGCCTTGCCATGGTTTTTGGAGTTTATTGAATCCAAGGCTGGAAACTCTGCAGCTGAATTTCTTCCTCGCTCATCTCATGGTTATCAAGTCGCTGCCGTTGCGTGAGCCAAATGACCTCTGAATCGCCGCGACTTCCCCGGCGGTTCGGACTAACGGTAACCACCACCATCGGTGCGGTCTGGATGGTGACCTGTCATGCCAGTAGTGACGCGCTTCCTGAGCAGCACTCCGCGGCACGGAGTGAAATTCGGATACCAATCCTAGCTAAGCTAGTAGTGCCCTCCAAACACTCGATCCAATAAAATCGGTCGAACTTGTTCAGTACAATCTCGACCTACAGATTTTCGAGTGCCTCGTTGGGGTCGGTACCACTGGCAGGATCGTTCCCGCTCTTGCGGAGAAGTGGGAATCATCCCCTGACTTTAAGGTGTGGACGTTTTCACCTGCGCGAGGCCAGCTTTACCGACGACCAATCCTTTCCCGAAGGGAAGGGCAGACGGGTTACAGCAGACGCGTGATCTACTCATGGAAGCGCGGGCTCAGCCCCAAGCTCGGCTCGCTTAATTCGTGGGCGCTGTCCACCTCCGTCGAGGGAGCAGACACATTCGCCAGCGGCAATTCCGATGACGTCTCAGGCTTGGAGCGGGTTGACGACCGCACACTTCGCGTCCGGCTCATTCAGCCAGACCGCGATTTTCTAGCACGCCTCACCGTGCTCCACCGCAGTCGTTCCGCCCGAAGCTGTGGAACACTATGGAGACCAATTCGGTTCTCACCCTGTTGGAACTGGCCCTTTTAGGCTGAAAGAATGGGTGCCAAGCGAGTATGTTCTTGTTGAGCGAAACCCGGAATATGGGCGCGGCCGCGGATGGCAACCCGTCCTCCAACCATCGCTCAGGCTCGTTTCTTTTTCTTCCGTTCGGAAGCGCAGATCGCAAATGAGTTCGACCAAGGAACCATTGACGTGCGCGACGTTGCCGGAGCCGACTTGGTTCAGCTTTCCGATATTACATCGGTGGATCAACTCCAGAGGCGCTTTCCGCAAGCACGCGTTGCACGTCCCGGAAGGCTCCTAGCGGCGGGCCTTCGCTCCTCGTGTCCGCAAAAACCATTGCGCGGTAGCTTCTAGACCCTGGTCCACGGACCGACGTGGAGACCAGCCCAACTCGCTTTGGATCAACGCATGGTCGACGACCAAGGAGCCCAGCAGGCGATCCATGATCGCTTTCTTTCCGCTCGCTAGGGCCATCGCCCGCAATAAGACCGTGGGAAGCGAGAACAAAAACACGGGCCGTCGCAAGGCTTTCCCGAGAGAGCGGATCAAATCCGGCGTGGAGGTAACGGCATCGCTGACAAGAAACGTCTTGTTAATCGCACTAGGACATGAAATACACCCAATGAGAGCGTCGACCAGATTTTCAATGTAAATCAGGCTTCTTCGATTGCGCACTGCTCTTAAAGGGAGGGGCATGCTTCGATAGACGAGCTTTAACAATCGGAGGAAATTAGCACCCACCCCGGGGCCATACACCAACGGGGGGCGCAAGATGACGGTGTCCATGCCCGTTTGAGCGCGTGTTTTTTCCAACACCTGCTCCGCTTCCCACTTGCTGACGGCATACGCATCGTGCGGATTTGCCTGGTCACTCTCCTTAAAGCTCTCCCATTGGCCATCGGGACCTCTGCCCGTCTCCTCTCCATGGATCTTAACAGTGCTAAGAAAAATAAATCGCTTAACACCACTTGCGGCCGCGCACCGCGCTAAACGTGCCGTCCCGTAAACATTTACCTCTCGGTAATGTGCCAAGGCTTCCGAGGAATGCTCGGGGGTCAAATGAGCGATCGCGGCCAGATGCACAACGACATCGGCTTTCTCTAAGATGCCCCCCCATTGCGTGTGAGGCCCAATGGCGTCGACCGTAAGCCAACACCTAACAGCCTGGTCGCCCGCAGGGGCCTTCTGCCGCGTGACGCCTACCACCTCAACGCCCTGCGCAGAGAGCCGGCGGACTAGGGCGCTACCGATAAAGCCGGTGGCCCCGGTCACAACGACTTCCATCTAAGCCAGGGATCTCCTACCGCGGTTAACCCAGTGCCCGACCCATTGGGCGCTCGGGTCACAATGATACTTCCGATCTTGCCATCCCTTTCGCATCCAGCAGCTCTTGGTACACTCCTAATGTCTCGTTGATTACCTTGGGCAGGCCGAACTCCCGCTCGGCAATTAACCGCGCGCGCTGCCCAAAACGTCGCCGCAGGGTTGAGTCCTCGATCAGCCGGCGCAAAGCCTTGGCCAGGCTCCGCACATCGTTCGCCGGTACCAACAGCCCATTTTCTTCATGGCGCACGATCTCGCGACAACCCGGCACATCCGTAGTCACAATCGGGCGTGCACAAGCGGCCGCCTCGATCAGCACCTTGGGCACCCCTTCGCGATATGAAGGCAAACAGACGATATGGCATTGGGCGAAAACCTTCGGCATATCATCTTGGGATCCCCACCACTCGATCACACCGTCGTCCTGCCATGTTTGAAGCTGCCGCTCTGGCACGGCTGAAGGGCTGCTCACATCGCTCGCGCCAACGAGGGCGAATCGAGCCGCAATACCCTTCTGCCGCAGCGCGCTAGCCGCTGTTACAAACTCCTGCACACCTTTATCCCACAGCATGCGTCCCGCCAATACAACCAGTGGCGTTCCTCCGGGCTCCGGCTTTGGCGCAAACGCGTGGAGATCGACGCCGGAGCCCCGAATGATCCGGACACAGGAGTTGCTGTCACCCGCCGTTCCAAACAATAGCTGCACATCATCAGGATTTTGTAATATGGCGATGCTTTTGTCGTTGCCAATTAGCCGACGCAGCAAAGACTTAATGAATCCCCTCGATAGGCGCGCTTTCCAGTCCCTGGAAGCGAACAGGTAACCCAACCCGGTCACCGCGTTGACGATCGCGGGCACTCCGGCTGCCTTCCCCACTATCGAGCCGTATAGGACGGCTTTTAAAGCCACATGGTGCACGATATCGGGCCTCTCTGCCCGGTATATTTGATACAGCCGGTATAAAACCGGCAGCTCAGAAAAAACATTAGAGCCATGACGGACTAACTCGATGGGAATCAGGCGAAATCCGCACGACGTGATCGTCTGTCCATGTTTTCGCACCCGGGTCACAACGAGGACCTCAAACCCCGCGTTTCGAGCCGCGAGCGCGAGATGCAAGCGATGGGAGCAGAAATACCAATCTTCTGTTACAAAATACAGCAGTTTGGGGCGGCTCGTCATTTTAAAGCGGATTTACTCGGGTTAGATTTTGATTCTTCACACACGGCGCTAGAGCGAACTCACACCCTCATATTCCTTCGCGATGCCAGAGGGGAGGCTAAGACGGGGGTGCTCCTCCCCACTGCTCCAGCCAGGCTTGGAACATGAGCACGTCCCACAAATGGTACGCCCAATTTCGGCCCCCTCCCAGGTGCTCGGCCCATTTCTGGCCGATCGGCACAGGATTGAAAAACCCTTCCCGTGCCAAGCGCCGCTCATCGAGCAACCCTTCGGCCCAAGACCGAAGCGCTCCCCTTAACCAAACATCCAACGGCACACCGAAACCCATCTTGGGTCGCTCGATCAGTCCTTCAGGTACATATTGGTGTAGCACGCGGCGCAGCAGCCGCTTGCCTTGGCTGTTGCGGATTTTCGTGGACAAGGGCAAGCGCCAGGCGAACTCCACCACCCGGTGATCGAGGTACGGGACCCGCGTTTCCAGGCTCACGCGCATGGCCGCCCGGTCCACTTTGACCAGGATGTCGTCGGGCAGGTAGGTCACTAGGTCCAGATACATCATCCTATGCG
>Ga0187893_10004008_pt1 | contig 28768 bp, 21 predicted proteins | sample MA1701074metaG_FD_139574 | JGI IMG/M metagenome (GOLD analysis project Ga0187893, IMG submission 139574) | White microbial mat communities from a basaltic lava cave in the Kipuka Kanohina Cave System on the Island of Hawaii, USA - MA170107-4 metaG ...
AGGCGATCTATTTCCAGCCCGCGCACAGCTCAAAGGAACTGCTCATCGACTGCGGAAACGAATCTGCCGCGGAATTCACACTCAAACCTTTCTTGCGCAGCCGGGGCGTGAACCGCCTTGCCGAGTTGCTGCTGACGCACGGCGACATCAATAACGCCGGGGGGGCGCGGCTCATCACAGAGCGCTTCCCGCCGCGCAAAGTTTTGTTCAGCCAGATCTCCTTCCGTTCCGGTGTTTATCGCCAGACTGTCGAGCGTTTCGCTCGAATACCAGATCTTGCGCAAACCATTCGTCGTGGCGATCAGCTTGGCCCTTGGACGGTTCTGCATCCCGACGAGAGCGACCGTTTCACCCAGGCCGACGACACCGCCGTCGTCCTGCATGGCGAGATTGAAAGCGTGCGGGTATTGATGTTGTCCGATCTCGGCAAGCCCGGCCAGAACGCGCTGATGAACCGGTGGCCGGAACTCCGCGCGGACATCGTCATCTCCGGCCTCCCCCTGCAAACTGAGCCTTTGGCGGATGGCCTGCGGGACACGCTCAAGCCGCAACTTATCATCATCACCGACTCGGAATATCCCGCCTCGCAGCGCGCTCCACCCAAATTGCGCGAACGGTTGGCGGGGCGGAACGTGCCGGTGTTCTATACGCGGGAGAATGGCGCGGTCGCGCTGAGCTTTGCGGAACGGCGATGGACCGCAAAGCCGATGATAGGAAGCGAAGTTTCCGCCCCCATCTCGCCGTAGCCCGCCAGAGGGTTCCGCCTTGCTGCAAGGGCGGGAGACTGCCACGCTGCGCAGCGTGACAACAGGCATCCCTCGCTTTCGATCCTGCCTCGTCCTCGTCTCTCTTACGCTGGCTCTGCTGCTTGGAGCGAATGCTTTGGCTGCTGCGTCCGCCAAAAACTTCAAGCAGTCCGCTTTGAACTTTCGCGAGCAACTGAAGACCAAAATCCTCCCTTACTGGCACGATACCGGGCTTGACCACACCAACGGCGGTTACGTTCTGGCGGACGATGGCAAAGGCCGGCGCGTGGCGCGGGAGAAGCAACTCGTCTCGCAAGCGCGCATGGTCTGGACCTTTTCGCATGTCCACCTCAAGGGCTATCGCGATAACGAGCGAGGTTATCTCAAGGCTGCGGAACACGGTTATCGTTTCCTGCGCGAGCGATTTCTTGATCAAGAACACGGCGGCTACTTCTGGAAAACCGATCTGGCGGGCAAGCCCGTCAACGACCGAAAAATTCTCTACGGCGAAGCGTTCGTCATCTATGCCCTGGTCGAATATCACCGCGCCAGCGGCGACCGGGAGCCGTTGCGGCAGGCACTGGATTTGTACCGCCTGATCCAGAAGCAAGCCCATGACGGCGTCAACGGCGGCTGGTCCGAGCATTTCACCCGCGACTGGAAATTGATTGCAAAGCCAGACGCCGGCGCGGAAGTCGAAGTCCCTGGCCTCAAGAGCGCCAACGCCCATCTGCATCTCATGGAAGCGCTGGCCGAGTTGTATCAGGTCACCGGCGATGCCGAGGTGCGCAAGTCGCTCGAAGAATCCCTGCGCCTGAACGCCACTTACTTTTATCCCGAGGACGCGGGCAAGTCGTGCTTTCATCGTCAGCCCGACTGGAGGGAGGTCACCGATCCGAAAAGCGCCGGTCTTTCCTACGGGCACAACGTTGAGTTCGCCTGGCTGATGATTCGGGCGGAACAAGTCCTGGGCCGCCGGCTTTCGTGGAGGCATTTCGACGCGCACCTCCGCCATGCGCTGCGCTGCGGTTACGACTACGAACACGGTGGTCTCTACAACCGCGGCGTTGGCGACGAACCGGCCATGCAACGGGACAAGGTCTGGTGGGTACAGGCCGAAATGCTCGCGGCGCTCACCGACGGCTTCAATCATCGGCCCAATGCCGAATACTCACGGGCGCTATCGCTCCTTCTGGACTTCGTCACGCAACACCAGGCTGACCCTTCCGATGGCATCTGGTTCGACACCGTGACCTCAGATGGCAAACCGAAAAACCCGGCCAAAGCGCACAGTTGGAAAGCCAACTACTACGATGTGCGCGCCCTGGTGAAGTTCATTGAAGCCTTCACGCCGCCAGCCAGGTGAGCAACTTACTCCGCCAACAGCTTCTCCACTTTCTCCGCGAGATTCTCGCGCGCGTTCAGGTCGCGCAAGTTGCCCTTCTTGTCCACCAGCCACAGGGTCGGGATGGAAGCGATCTCGAATGACTCCGCCAGCTTGCTGCCGTCGCCGCCGTCGAAGCATTGTGGCCAGGTCATGTTTTCCCGTTTCACCACCCTTTCCAATTCGTCCTGTTCGCGGTCGAGGCTGACACCAAGGATTTCGAAGCCTTTCGGTTTCAGCTTTTCGTAAGCGGATTTAACCTTGGGCAGTTCCGCCATGCAGGGGCCGCACCACGTCGCCCAGAAATCGACGAGGACCACCTTGCCCTTCATCGCCTGCACATCCACTTCGCGACCATCAATCGCTTTGAATTTCAGATCCAGCGGTTTGCCCAGGCGGTTGAGGCGTTTGAGAATGCTTTCTGCTTCGGACTGGATTTCCGCGTCAGGCTTGGCATCCACAAGTTCCTTGGCCAAAGCACGGGCTTTCTCCGGCTGCTCCTGATCCATCCAGCCTTGGGCCACGCTGATGAGCAGCCCGGCCAGCTCGGTGCGCTTCGGAAATTCCTTCATCAAAGCGCGCGCGCCTTTCTCCAGTTCGGTCAAGGCGGCGGCGGGCTCGGCGTCCCGGCGGCTGATGACGGAACGTTGGAGCTGGCCGATGCGCAACTGAACGCGCTCTTCCTCGGGCAGATTGGGATCCTTGAGCCGCGATTCCTCCAGCGCGTTAAGCTGAGCAATGGCGTTGGTGTTGCCGAGCTGGACAGCGACGCCCAACAGGTATTGCTCGCGCGTGCGCGCTTCTCCAGCCATCTCGTGCTGGGGATATTTCGTATAAAACTCCTTTGCCTTCGCCGCTGCTTCTCCGGCGGAGATGCCGTTCTTCTTTTCGAATTCAGCGATGGCTTCTTTGGACGGCTGCGTATTGTCCCATTCCGCCGGATACGACGGCGGGCGCATTGCCACCAGCAGTTCCTTCCAGGCCTTGTCGCCTTCAATCAATGCGGTGTTGGTGGCGGCAGGCCCAATCGGTGCGCCTTGCAGCAGGTCGGCATCGCCAACTGGAACGTCCGCCTTGGTGATTTTGGCCGGAGTTGGCGTAGTGGCGGCTTCGGGCTTGTCGTTCTCCGCCTGGCCGCAGCCGGCGACCCACGCCACCAGCAAGCAGAAGCCCGCGGTTTCAATTCCTGCGCATCGAAGTGTTTTCATGCAATTCGTTGTTCGATTCAGGTACCAAAGAGAGCAGCTAGCCACCGATATTCCCAGCTATTTTTAGTATCCCTGCTCTTGCTCTTAATCTTAATCTTAATCTTAATCCTCTGCCCTCAAAGAGATTAAGATTAAGAGCAAGAGCAGGAATAAGAGCGAGTGCGGGGGAAGAGATCTCCCGATGTCCAAGGCTCGATGTACTGCAGGAAAGCCGAAAGTTCATGGCGCGTAACTGCCTATCCTCAAGCCTTCGCCAGGAAGCGCCGCCAATCCTCCTCCGTGTCCACATCTGCCAATTCGCGGAGCAAGCACGTTCCTAATCCAGCGGCGCGGCACCGCTCCAGTGTATCCTGCATGACGTGGTTCGTGCTCCAGCGGACATGCTCGAACAACTCCGGATGCGGTCGGCGCAAACCGATCAGCCAATATCCGCCGTCTATGGCAGGGCCGATCGCCACGTCATGCGACAACAGCGCCCGCCACGCGGCCTCAATGTCGGTGGTCCTGACCTCGGGACAATCGGAGCCAACAACGGCCACTCGTTTGGCCCCTTCGCCGAAGGCCTGGCGAAACGCTCGATCCAGACGTGAACCAAGATCGCCATCGCCTTGCCCGGTCAGCCGCCACGTTGGTTGCGCCCACGGCTTGATCTCGGAGCCAGCGCCATCCGGCGTGAAGCGCAACTCGACATCCTCCAACGACGCGAGTTGCCGGAGCAGCGTTTCCACCAAGTGCCGGTAGGCCACGCACGCTTCCGCCGCGCCGAGCGCCGCGGCGAGACGGGTCTTCACCGTGCCCGGACGCGGCGCTTTGAGAAACACGATCAGCTTCTGATCACTCATTCCGGAGGAAGCACTTTAACCGCGGATGGACACGAATCGACACGAATGCGAGACACGAATTCCACGAATTGGCACGAATTCAGAATCTCAATTCGTGAGCATTCGTGGAATTCGTGTCCACTCCCATAGTGATATCCGTGTTCATCTGTGTCCATCCGTGGTTGCTAAACCAGGTTGGATTCAATTGCCGTTAGCTCACGTTTTGATTTCCGCCTGGAAGGAGATTTCGCGCTGAAAGCGTTCCGGCGCCTTGAAGAGTTTGTTCATGCGCTGCCAGGCGAGGTCGGCAAGCGGGCCGGGTTGGCGGCCGAGGGCGCATTGGAGGAAAATCGCTTCGCGAAGCAGGGGAGTGAGATCCGCTTCGCGACGCTCTGTCCAGGCGGTTTTGTCGTTTCCCCGTTCCACCGCGCTCTCGAAATCGATCAGCAACAGTTCCAGCGGGGCGGGGCAGACGATGAGGTTGTGCAACTCCAGGTCTCCATGCGCCAGTCCACCCTGGTGGAGCTTGCGCAATTGGGCGAAAGCCTCCTCGGCCATGCGCCAAAGTCCGGCGGCAGCGGCCAGTCCGAGCTTCTGAGCCAGCGCGATGTTGGCCTCCTCCGGTTCGACGCCAAACGGAGACAAGCGGCGGTAGGGTTTGCCGGGAAGAAAACAGGCGCGGAATGTGTTCGCGGACCAGCCAATGGGAGGAGGCAGACCAATCAATTCGGTGGCGCGCTGATGACGCTGATATTCCACCTTGGGATCGCCGTGCAGCCGGCCGGGGAAATAAGTCTTGCGGAAGTGCAGCGGATACTTGTGGGCCAGTTCGAATTCTTCCCGCGTGGCTTTGCCAGCGATAACCAATTCGGCGAGCATCAGTGGCAGGCCGTTGGCTTCGCGGCGGGCGAGCGTCCACGCGACGTAATCGCGCGCGGGAGCGCGCTTGATGAGATGCCGGTAGGCCTGCGCCAGCCGGACCGAGTGGCGCGGCGACACCTGGATCAATTCTGATTCGCCCATTGCTGAGCCGATGCTGTCATACTCGGTATGCTCTGCCAATGCCCACAGCGAATCCCGAGCCCCCGAGGCACACCCAAAGCGGCGGGCGGGTCGCCCATTGCAACGGGCCGGTGGCCCGTTCCAGTGAGACCTCGATCACATCTTCTTGCATACGCTGGATGCCGCCTCCATCAGGAATAAAAAGCCGCCGTGGTGCTTCACGGCGGCTGGTGCAGTTCCCTCAGTTCCTCGTGTTGCTTACTTGATGAAAAGCATCTCTTCGTAGGTCGGCAGCGGCCAGAGGTCGTCGGCGACCACACCCTCAAGGGCGTCGGCAGCGGCGCGGACTTCCTGCATTGCGGGCAGGACTTCGGTGCAATAGTGCTTCGCCTCGGCGACCAGGCCGTGGACGTGGTGCGCTTTGGTTTTTTGCAGCGCATCGATGGCTTCGGTGAGGGCCTTGAGCTGTCCGCTCACGAACTCGAACGTGTCGGTGAGCGGCTTGCCCCCGGCGGCTTTGACCGCCGTGACGTTGTTGGCCAGTTCGGTCTGGAAGCGTACGGCAGCGGGATAAATCTTCGTCTTCGCCAGCTCGAGCACGAGGTTGGACTCAACATTGATCGCCTTGCAATACTGCTCCAGGTAGATGTCACGGCGGGCCTCCAGTTCGCGCTTGGACAGCACATTGTATTCCTCGAACATGCTTACGACTTCCTTGCTGGCGATCGCTGGCAGCGCATCGACGGAGGTCTTGAGGTTCGGCAGGCCACGCTTGGCTGCGTCCTTGTGCCATTCCTCGGAATAGTTGTTCCCGTTGAAGATGATCGCACTGTGTTCCTTGGCGATCTCCTGGAGCAACTCCTGAATGGCGGCGTTGAGTTTGTTCGGGTTGCCTTTCGTGGCTTTTTCCAGCCTGGTCGCAACGTAGTCCAGCGACTCGGCCACGATCGTGTTCAGCGCGACAAGCGGGCCGGCGATGGATTGGTTGGCCGCCACCGCGCGAAACTCGAATTTGTTTCCGGTGAACGCGAAGGGAGAGGTGCGATTACGATCGCCGGCATCCTTGGGCAGGACGGGCAGCGTATCGACGCCGATTTCCAACGTGCCGGCCTGCTTGGAAGACTTGGCCGCGCCCTTCTTGAATTGCTCGAACACATCGGCGAGTTGGTCGCCAAGGAAGATCGAGATGATGGCCGGCGGCGCTTCGTTGGCGCCGAGGCGATGATCGTTGCTCGCGGAAGCGACGACGGCGCGGAGCAGCGCCGAGTGTAGATGCACCGCGCGGATGACGGCGGCGCAGAAGATGAGAAACTGCGCGTTGTCGTGCGGGTTACTGCCGGGTTCGAGAAGGTTGCCCTGGGTGGAGTTGCCCAGCGACCAGTTCAGGTGTTTGCCGGAACCGTTGACTCCTGCGAATGGCTTCTCGTGCAGCAAACATTCCATCCCGTACTTCTGGGCCACGCGCCGAAGCGTGATCATGATGAGCTGCTGATGGTCGGCGGCGATGTTCGCGTTCTCGTAAATGGGCGCGATTTCGTATTGCGAGGGGGCCACTTCGTTGTGGCGGGTCTTGACCGGGATGCCCAGCTTGTAGAGTTCACGCTCGGTTTCCAACATGCAGGCGAGCACGCGCTCCGGGATCACGCCGAAGTATTGGTCTTCGAACTCCTGGCCCTTGGGCGGCTTGGCCCCGAAGAGCGTGCGACCGCAGTTCACGAGGTCGGGCCGCGCAAAGAAGAAATTGCGGTCGATGAGGAAGTATTCCTGCTCGGGACCCGCGGTGGCGGTGACGAGTCCGGCGTTGGTGTGGCCGAATAATTTCAGGATGCGCTGCGCCTGATCGTTCAGGACACGCATCGAACGGAGCACAGGCGTCTTTTTGTCCAGCGCTTCGCCGGTCCAGGAGACGAACGCGGTAGGAATGCACAGCGTGGTGCCGTTCGGGTTTTCGATGATGTAGGCCGGGCTGGTGACATCCCAGGCAGTGTAGCCGCGCGCCTCGAAAGTCGAGCGGATGCCACCGGACGGGAAGCTGGAGGCGTCGGGTTCGCCCTGGACAAGTTGTTTGCCGGAAAACTCGGCGATGGCGCCGCCCTTGCCGTCGGGTTCGAGGAAGCTGTCGTGCTTCTCGGCGGTCAGTCCGGTGAGCGGCTGGAAGACATGTGCGTAGTGGGTCGCGCCCTTCTCGATGGCCCAGTCCTTCATGGCCGAAGCGACGATATCCGCGGCGGCGGGGTCGAGCTTGGCGCCGGCATCGATGGTGCGCTTGAGCGACTTGAAGACGCCCTTGGGCAGGCGTGACTGCATGACCGCAGAGTTGAAGACGTTGGACCCGAACAGCGAATGCGCGGGCGTTTCGGCGAAGTTCAGCGGGGCTGAAATGGGCCGGTAGGTATTGACGGCCTTGATGGCGTTGAAGCGGGACGTGCTGCCGATCATACTTTGTTTATCGAATGTTGGTTGATGTGTCTATTGGTTGCGAAGATGAGGTTCAAAATCGAACGCTGCGCCAGTCGCGACTCAAAGCCGCGGAGACTGGCGCAGCGCCGATGGCGGATCAAGCTTTATGCGCCGTGGTACCCTTCCTCGCCGTGCTCAGTAAGGTCGAGACCCTGGGTCTCCACTTCCTCGCTCGGACGCAGGCCAATGACGGCTTTCACGATGAAGGCGATGACCGCTGTGGCGACGACGGAAAGCACCAGCGTCACAATCACCGCTTTGACCTGAGACATGAACAGGCCCTCTTTCACGCCCGTCACGACTGAATTGACTTTTTCATCCGCGAGCAGGCCTGTGAGCAAGGCACCCATCGTGCCTCCGACACCGTGAACGCCCCAGGTATCGAGCGCGTCGTCGAACCCAATCATCTTCTTCAGATAGGACACCGCCAGGTAGGGAACGATTCCGGCGCAGATGCCGATGATAACCGCACCGGTCGTGTTGACGAATCCGCAGGCCGGAGTGATGACCACGAGCCCGGCCACGATTCCGGAGCAAAAGCCCAACACACTGGGTTTACCGCGCATGATCCATTCGCAAAGCGGCCAGACAAAACCCGCGATGGCCGCAGCCAGGGTGGTCGTGGTGAAGGCGTTCGAGGCGATGGCGTCGGCGCCGAGGGCGGAGCCGGCGTTAAAGCCATACCAGCCGACCCAAAGCATGCCGGTTCCGACCATGCACAACACCATCGAGTGGGGCGGCATCGCTTCCCTGCCGAAGCCGAGGCGCTTGCCTAAAATCATACACAACACCAGCGCGCTCCACCCCGAGCTCATATGCACGACGGTGCCGCCCGCGAAATCAAGCGCTTTGATGCTGGCGTTGGGATTCAAGGGACCGCACATCAAACCGCTGGTGGACCACACCATGTGAGCCAGCGGGAAATACACCGCGAACATCCACAGCGCGATAAAGAGGAGGACGGCGGAGAACTTCATGCGCTCCGCAATCGCGCCGACGATCAGCGCTGGAGTGATGATCGCGAAAGTGAGCTGGAACATGGCCCACATGCTATCGCTAATCCAGTGATAGCCAGCGCCCACTTTTCCTGGTTCGACTCCTTTGAACATCGCGTAATCGAGATTCCCTATGAAAGCCTTGGCTCCCCCGAAGGAAAGGCTGTAACCGCACAGCCACCAGAGGAACGTGACCATTCCGGCAATGCCCATGCACTGCGCCAGGACGGAGAGCACATTCTTCCTGCGGACGAGTCCACCGTAGAACAGCGCCAGACCGGGCAGGGTCATGAACAGGACCAACGCTGTGGAAGTCATTTGCCAGGCGTTGTGGCCGGGGCCCGGGCCGGCAATGTTGGATGGCGCGTTGGTCTGTCGCGCGACATTGTTCATATAGGCTTCAATGTCAGCCAGGCGATCTTCAACCGAAGGCCCTTTGGACGGTGAGTCGGCGGCCTGAACTTCGAAGCAGAAGGACAACACAACCGCCAACAGGGTGAGGGTGAACAGTATTTTTTTCATGAGTGATTCGGAATAGAGTTCTGGGAATTACGGTCGGGATTAGACGGCGGCGTCTCCTTTTTCCTCGGTGCGGATGCGGACAGCCTGGTCCACAGGCGAAACGAAAATCTTCCCGTCACCGATCTTGCCGGTCTTGGCGGACTTGATGATGGCGCCGACCGCGGCGTCCACGCTGCCATCGGGCAACACCATTTCGATTTTGATTTTCGGCAGGAAATCGACGGTGTATTCGCTCCCTCGATAGATTTCGGTGTGGCCTTTCTGGCGGCCAAACCCCTTGACTTCGCTGACGGTCATCCCTTCGATGCCGACGTCACCCAAGGCGTCTTTGACTTCCTCCAGCTTGAAGGGCTTGATGATCGCTTCGACTTTTTTCATACGGTTTTCGTGGCGGACGGATTGCGGTTAAATGCGTGAGTATGCACGGGACGAGCCTTTAGCAACGGCAATGCCACCAAACGGGAAAAACCAAGCCTGGCGCGGAAGCCCTTTATTCACGGGCGTTCCCTGACAAATGAATTTTATGCGGGCAAACGGCGAGCGTGTTGCATTTTGCTCACGCTGTTCCCGGATGAACAGAATGGGCGCGAAGAAAAGGCAGCACACCAGCACAATTTTGAAAGAACCGTTGAAGTTGCTGCGTATCTAGAAAGTGGATGCATGCACGCTTGACCTTTCAATGAAATTTCCCCGAACTGGTGCGCCCATGGCGAAGAAGCCTGCAATTGACCTGGCGAACGGCGAGCGAACCGCCCTCTACGCCGCCCGCCGCTTCATCGGAAGTGCCCTGGAGGAGAAACTTGGGATTCGCATCCCGTTCGACGTCTATTTCCAGGATCCTCTGGTCGCAGCGAACAATCCGAAACTCGCCTTTGACAAAGAGTGCTTCGTTGAATGGGAGCCGGGCTTCGCAGACGGTCCCACCACCGCGCGCTTCGCCGTCGTGGATTATGACGGTCACACGGAGACCCTCGAACCGCCCGCCCGCTGGGACGCGAAGTACCGCGCTTTCGTGGCCCCGAACGGTGCTCTCCTTGATGAATCAAATACGCAATCGCCGCAGTACCGCCAGATGCATGTATGGGCCCTCGTCCAGCGCGCACTGGAGTTCTTCGAAGGCGGACGCGGCCTTGGGCGCCGCATTCCCTGGGGATTCGAGGGCAACCGTCTGATTCTCGTGCCGCATGCCGGTCCCGGCGAGAATGCTTATTACGACCGGCAGAGCAAATCCCTCCAGTTCTACTACTTCGATCGGCCCGACGGGCGCGTCTTCACGTGCTTGTCCGCAGACATCGTCCATCATGAATTCGGCCACGCGGTGCTCGACGGCATCCGTCCGCTGTTCATCGAGGCCGTCCTTCCGGAGACTGCAGCCTTCCACGAATTCGTCGGCGATCTCACGGCCATCCTCATCGCTTTCCGCAATACGCCGTTCCGGCAGTGGCTCATTGACGAGACGGAAGGGGATTTGAACCGGGAGAGCACGCTCTCGAAAGTCGCCGAACAGTTCGGCGAGGAAGTGCAGGACAAACCGTATCTTCGCAGCGCGAAGAGTCCTCTCACGATGAAGGACGCCGCCAACGATCAACGCCCGCATCACCTGTCGCAAGTCCTGACCGCTGCGATGTTCGACATCCTCATCTGCTTGTCGAAGCACTACGTCGCCAGGCGGGGCCGCAGCGTCCCCCAGGCCTTCTGGGACACCATCCAGCGCATGCAGAACATGGCCATCCAGCCTCTGGACTTCCTGCCGCCTGTGGACGTCACCTTCAGCGACTACGCCTTGGCCGTACTCCGTGCCGAGGAAATCGCCAACCCGGTAGATCCTGACAATTACCGCGGCATGATGCTCGACGTCTTTGTTAAGCGCGGCATTCTCTCTCGCGAGATCGCAGCCGCGCTTCGCAAGCCGCGCCACGTCTTTGAGCGTCTGGATTTGGACGTGTTCCACGACGTCGACTCCCTTTGCGGTTCACGTGCCGATGCCTACCGCTTTCTCGACGACAACCGGCGCAAGCTCTTCATACCTCCCGGCGCAGACGTCATCGTGGCGGATTTGTCCATCGCGGAGAAATTGACGCGCGAGGTCCGCCGACAGCCAAAACAGGTGCTCCTTCAATACGTTTGGCGCGAGGATGTCCTCCTCGAAGGACCTCGGTTCGGGCGCTTCGACGGTGCGGCGACGAGCCTGCTCTGCGGCGGCACGCTGGCGCTGAATGAGAACGGCGAATTGCTGGCGTGGTCGCGCAAGCCGGGCTCCGAGTTCACGGGCGAGAGTCCCAAAGCCATCGAAGAACAAGAGAAGGGGCGCGCGCGGCGTGCCACCTTCCTCGAGGCCTTGGCCCGCCGCATCCAGAGTGGGCGCATCGGCGCCGCGATCGGAAGCTCCAAGGGCCTGCTGCCTCGGAGCATCACTCCGCTCATCTCACGTACCGTTGATGGCGCGCTGCGGTTCGAGTTGGCGCCGCACTTCGGCGTGCATGATGATGTCGATGACAAAGAGGGAGGCCGAATATGGCAGATAAGCTCCTAGTCAGGGCCTACAACGTCGAGGTCGGCGACTGCATCTACTGTCGCATCCCGAAGGCCAGAAAGAAGGGCGGCGTGGTCGATGACTTTCATATCCTCATCGACTGCGGCTCCGTCGGCGGCATTGCCCACCTCAAAGCCGCCCTCACCGATTTGCAATTGATGCTCCCCGACGCGGGCGACGGCAAGCGGCGTCTCGACCTGCTCGTCGTAACGCACGAGCACAAGGATCACATCGCCGGCTTTGACCCGGACTTCTTCAAGGATATCAGGATCGAACATATCTGGATGAACGCCGCGATGGATCCCAACCATCCCCAGGCGGGTCGTACACTCGAGTTGCACCGTCTGGCGACCACCGCAATGCGCAATCTTGCCAGCCAGAATCTGGCCTTGAGCCCCGAACTCGCGGACTTGGTGGCTCTATATGGAATCGACAATGACGGTGCCATGGAGGCGTTGCGCACCACGCTGCCCCAGCGCAATGGTCTGACGCCAAAGTACGTTCATGCTGGCCTTACCCCGTCCAAACTCAAGCTGCCGCTGCATGGCGCCACTATCCGCGTGCTGAGCCCCGAGCTTGATATCGATCGGTTCTATCTGGGCGCCGAAGCCGATCCATTGTTGCCGGGCCTCGCCGCGTCAGGAGCTGCATTCCGAAAACAAAGGAAGCAGAATCGCGGTCCAACTCCGCAACCCGCGAACATCAGCGCTGCTGATTTCCGTCAACTCCAGTCCCGCATGCTCTCCAGCGCGTTCGCTTTCACCGAACTCGCGAGCAAGGTCACCAACAACACCAGCGTTGTGCTTCTCATTGAATGGAAGGGCAAGCGCCTTTTGTTCGTGGGTGACGCCGAGTGGGATACTGAGTTCAAGGAAGGCAAGGCCAACGGCGCCTGGAACGTAATGTGGCACAAACGCAAGGCGCGCCTGAACCGCCCCATCGACTTCCTCAAGATCGGCCATCATGGCAGCGAGAACGCAACGCCATGGAACGATCTCGAAGATGGGCAGGTCACTGAACCAAGCACCATTCTCGACGCCATCCTCCCCCTGCCCGCCGGCGCCGCGAAACCAACAGCCAAAGCCGTCGTCTCCACGATGCGGAAGAACTACGAGACGATTCCCCGCTCGGCCTTGCTCAAGGAACTGGGGAAACGCGTGCAGAATGTCCGCAACTACCAGCAGGCCCTTGGCAACCGCGCTTCACTGCTCCCCAAATTCACCGAGTTCGAAAAACTCTGGCTCGACGCCCCGCAGCCCATGCGCACCGATTGCGAAAACGCACTCTCCAACGCCCCCTTCGTCGATGTCGAGATTGAGGGTTAGCGCAATAGGTGCCAAGTCAAACCAGACACCGCCAAAGCCTTTCCTCTTCGTGAACGTCGTTTCGAATTGTCCCGGAACGATCACGCGGATGGTTTTCTCATCTTCCTGAATGGCCTTGATGGCTGGGGCCACGCCACCGGCATCAGCTTGCGCGCGTCCGTCGGTGGTGGAGATGGCCAGCAGCGTCAGCAGCGCAGCGGCGATTTTTTTTCGGGCGCAAGTTCATTGACAAGCAAAGCCGTCGAGCGATTGTCCAAAAGTAGGCAGGAAACGTCGCGCTCGGAAAGTCCATTCGATCCAAGGCCGCTGTGGAGGCGCACGCCAGAGGGGCGCATAAACCAGAAGGTGCTTCCCGGATCGCCGACTGACACGAATTGCGGATTCGAAAACAGCACGGCGGGCAGGGTCAGTATTCATCGTACGGCACGGATCGGAATTTGCTTGCATCAAGCGTATGGCAAGACACATCGGCGTCTTTGCGGCCATCGCTCTCTGCCTGGTCGGCGCGTGGCTCGTGCAGCGTAGCAATCGGCGCGTGGCTGCGGCCATTCACGCCACCGAGTCCGGCACGCCCAGCTTTGACAAGAAGGAATTCCGCGAGAGCTTTCAGAAGCTGGGCAGGGACTACGATGCCGCCCTGCAGGCGCTCGCGCAGCAAAACTTGCCCGGCATTTCCCGCGCTTACGCGGATGTCTGCTACGGCTTCGGTGGTTACCTGAAGCACTTTCCCGAGCACGAAGCCGAGCCGGGCGTGACCGTCAAGGCGTGGCACGAGCGGAAGGAGCAAGCTTTTCGCACCGCGGTGCTCGAGCGCTGGCCGGCGTTGCTCGACGGGATGTCCAGCGGTGAAGTGCCCACGCCGTTGCTGCGCGACCTCATCAACAACCTCTCCTACTTCGGATTTAAAGAGCCGGAACAACGGTTCAAGGAAGCCGAGCCGCGCATCCACGCCGCGCGCGCCAAGGCGGCGCCGGACTGGCTGGTGGTGTCGCTCGAATTCAGCGCCGTCGGCTACGACAACTTCTTCATCAACGGACTCCAGTCGCGCTGGAACTCGCGCGCCGGACGCAAGCTGGTCTTCGGCTACGCGCTCAGTGATTTGGAAAGCCGCGCCACCTGGAAGAAGTTGGTCGTCCGCCTCGAACAAGACACCGCGCATTACCAACCGAGCAATCCGAAGCTCTTTCGCCACGACGAAAGTCCTTCCATCCCGCGTGCCCTTAAAGCCACTTTCGAATTGACGGGGGCGCCCGACGTGCCGACAAGTTGGGACAAACTCCCACCACTCGATCTGCGCGTCGAGCTGCCCGAGACCATCCTCGTGAAAATCCGCGATGGCCGCAGCGACACCCAGGCCGAACGTCTCCGACGCGACAAGACGAAGGAACTTCATACGGCACTCGAGGTCGCGCTGGCGAAGTTGCCGCCGTTCGAATTGTTCCCCGGCCTGGACCCGACCACACTGAACGTCCGTGTCGGCGAACGGCTCGATGCGCGCGCCGTGCAGGCCCTCAGCTACCTCGACAAGCCCCGGCTGGTCGCGCAGCTCGACGAACTCTCGCGCGACGCCCGTCTGCAGAACAACCTGGCCCCGCTGGTCGTGAGCCTGAACCTCGATTCGCTCGCGACGTGGCTGACGCAAACGCTCCCGCAACTCGACCGCAAGGCACAAGCCGCCGTCGCGGACGAGTTGGCCAAGCGCCCGTCCTTCGGCGACTACGAACCGCTGCTGGCCATGCTCAAGCGCCCAGAGTTGGGCCAGGAGGTTTTCAACGCCCTCCGCGGCCAGCTTCACGTGCCGAAGGTGCGCCAGACGTTGCTCGCCGAATCCACCCGGCCTGCGAACCGCTGGAACTTCACTTCGCTCTACATCAGCGAAGCGCCGCTCGACGAGGTGCGCCAGCAGGTACGCATCTGGCTGGCGGACAAGGAAACCGATTTTATTCGCATGACACTCAACGGCCTGGGCAACCGCGATCGAAAGGCCATTCTGCAATTGGCCCTCGACGAATTCCCGCGCGTGCCCGACCCGGTCAAGGCTCTGTTCCTCCACCAACTTGGGAGTGACAGACACGCGCAATTCGATCCGTTGCTGCCAATCGTTCAGGAGGCAGTGCGCTCGTCCAACCAAGCCGTGCGCGATGCCTGCCGCGATTTGCTCATGGACCGTGCCGGCGTACCGGCTGCCTGGGACCTCGTCCGCGACTTGGCCAAGTCCGAGAGCGACCCGCGGCGCCGGGAGCAAATGACGCTTAAGCTCATCTACACCGCCCGCCAGGCTCATCCTGAGACCGGCCCGCAGTGGCTCATCGAGCAATTGCGCCATCCCGTGGCTACCGTGCGTCATCAGGCTGTCGGCATCCTCGTCTTCCAGGACAAACTGGCGAACGACGACTTCAAGCCATTCGTGAGTTACACCTCCGACAATCCGGATGACCGCGCCTTCATGACGACGGTAATAAAAGCTATCCACCAGCATCATCGGCTGCGCTCCGGCTGGGACTTCTCCGAAACGAACTCGTCCCTGACAGCCCTGCTCGTTTCAGGCACACGCCAGCCCGACAAGGCCGTTCAGCGTCAGAGTGTTGAAGTGATGCAATTCGCGGTGAAGAAAGGCGGCGCCCACTACAAAGAGTTTTTCCGCGAGACGGCAGCCGGCGAACAAAGTGAATCCGCCGTCCGCGTCAACGCGCGTCAACCCTCGAATGCGACACGCTGAACTGACTTTCGAATCAAACCTTCGACAGCTCCCATACTATGAAACATCCCGCCATCAAACTCCGCCACGCGGTCAGTCTCCTGACCTCACTGCTTGTCCTTGCCGGATGCGGCCAATCCTCGGACACCACCGTTGCGGAGCGCCAACCATCCGGGCTGCCCGTCCCCGTCGCCGCCCGCTCCCTCGACAAATCCCAACTGAACCCCCAACTCATTCGCGCCGTCAGTGCGGGTGATGCCAGCCGCGTTCAGGAACTTCTCGCCGAGGGCGCCGATGCCAAGACGGAGACTGGATGGGGCAAACCCGCCCTTCACCTGGCTTGCGAACGAGGCAAGCTCGCCATTGTGCAAGCCCTTCTCGACAAGGGCGCCGACGTCAACAAACAAATCGACAGGAAGTTCTCGGACGATGGCATGGGCTATGACGGCGCGGCGGCGGGCAGCCCGCTCACCTACGCCGTTTCCAAAGGCCACGCCAACGTCGCGCGGCTGCTGCTGGACAAAGGCGCCGAAATCAATGTCTGGACGCCCCAGGACCGCACGCCCCTCATGTGCGTAGCCGGAGAAATGCTGCCCACGAGCAATCACGTCGCTTGCGCCCGGCTGCTCGTGGAAAAAGGCGCGGATGTGAACGCTCGCACGAAGGACGGCTTCACCGCGCTGACGATGGCCAGCGGCGGCTATTACGTGCCGGGCCAGAAAGAGTTCGCCGACGCGAAGAAAGAAATCGCCCGCTTGCTCACTGAGGCTGGCGCCAGGAGGTAAGACTTGGCGCGCGGGTGGTCACGAGAACCGAGTGGTCAAGGTATCTGGCCGCAAGGCGATGGATGCCTGAATGTCTTCTGCCTGTGACTCGCCCAGGGCACGGGCTGCGTAGAGGCTGTCTTCGATGTCCTGCTGGATTTTGAGCACCCGCTCTGCCAGCAGCGGCGCCAGTTGCGAGTAGGAGAGAACGCTATGAAACGCGTGGCGTCCGACGGCTGCGTAGAGTCTTGAGCCATTCCAAGTCCACCGGTTCACCTTCGAAGGCCATGCTGTCGGCGGCCTGACGCGGAATGCCCGCCCACCCCGCTTTCCGCTCCGCCGGCTTCAGCTTGCGCCAATGCGCGACTTTTTCCTCCAACTTACGGGCAAAAGATTACCCGAAGGGAACCGCCGCCGCAAAGAGTTGTTTGGGTGTGCCGGAGCGGGACGGCGTGGGGCAAAACGGTTTTCAATTCGGGCAAAATGTTTTCACGCAACTGCGGCGTCGGCCAAACAAATCGAAGTTCGCGAGGACCGACGCGGTGCTCCGAAAGTCAAAGCGCTGTGGCAATCTCTCCGTCCACGATCATTATGGGGCTGTGTTGGGTTTTAGCGAACAGTTCGGATCGCCGTCGGTGCTCCCCATCTGCTGGGCAAGACCAGTCTGGGTGAATTGGTGGGCGCTTCCGTCAGCCAATACCATGTTACCGGCGTTGACATGGATGGTGTTGTCCCAGCTCGGATTGTCGGCGACTCTGAGCCGAGTGATGGGTCCGTAGATCGCAGAAGGTCCGCACCCCTCTCCTTCCTTTCCGAGCAGATTGCGATCACTGGCAATGTGCGCCGCTGGTCTCTCCGGAATGGCGCCTGTCCCGACCACATAACTGATGGATGCGTTCTTCAAGGTGCGCAGCCCCGTCGCTGAACTGGAGAAATCGCTGGCGATTTGCTTCGCACGGTCACTAGGGCAGTTAAGGATTTTGGCAGTGACGAGTTCGTTGGTCATGGTGATGAAATGCTCCCAGGTTTTATACCGCGCCTTGCTTCCGCCCTCTAAGACATCGACGGTCGATGGAAACCTATCGCCGTGATCACCCGCCCACATGATGAGGGAAAGACCAATCTGCTTTTGGTTGTTCACGCAGGCGGTGCGTTGCGCCTTGGACTTTGCCTTCGCCAACGCCTGCAGCAACAGCGCGGCAAGGATGGCGATGATAGCAATGACGACCAGCAGCTCGATCAGTGTGAACCCGCCCCGCGTGGAAATGTTCCTTTTCATAGTCATACCTTTCGGATGGTGGAAGTTGATGTCATTCATGCCGCAGTGCCTCTATCGGATCGACTTGGGTCGCGCGTCGGGCGGGCAGCCAACAGGAGAGGAACCCGACGGCAGAAAGCAACACGGCAATGATGACAAACGTGGCTGGGTCAGCCGGACTGACATTGAAAAGCTGACTTCGCATCAAACGACCGAGTGCCAAGGCGCCCACCAAGCCCGTGGCGATTCCTAAGGCAATGACGGTCATTCCCTGGCGAAGCACCATCCCCAGCACGTCTTCGCGCTGAGCACCCAGGGCCATGCGAATTCCAATCTCCTGATTGCGCTGGCTCACCGCGTAGCTGAGCACGCCATATAATCCAACGGCGGCCAGCAGCGTGCCGAGCGCGGCGAATACTAACATCAGGAGAGTGGCAAAGCGCTGGCCCGCCAGCGAACGAGCCACGATTTGTTCGCCCGTGGCCATTCGGGTCATGACCAGTTGCGGATTTACTCTCTCAATCGCGGCACGAATCGCGGCCACCATCGTGATGGGATTCTCCTTCGTTCGCACCATCAGCGCGAAACTGCCGACGGCAAACTCCATGTCGAACCAAGTGTAGGGCCGGTAGAGGATGGGGACGGCCGTCTCCCGCAGTCCATGTTGCCGAACGGACCCAACCACACCGATGATTCGGCGCAGCGCACCCTCCTTGCCATCCGCCGAATGGGGAACGCGAACCAGTTTTCCAACCGGATCCTCATTCGGGAAAAATCGCTTCGCCAGAGCCTCGTTGATGACCACCCCATCGAGCGTATTTTCGCCGTCGGGCGCGTCGAAGGTTTGCCCTGCGATCAGAGGGATGCCGGCGGCGTGGAAAAAGCTCGGAGTCACCAGCCAGATATTCACCGTCGGAGCCGTGGCGCCGGACAACTCGGCTTGGCCGTCAATCGTGATCCGGACCGGATGCGAGAAGACATCGTTGAATAGTTCGACGTGCGAGCCGCCCACGGACTCCACACCCGGCAGCGCGGACAACGCTTCCAGCACGCGCCGAAAGGTCTTCTGATCATATAGCATTCCTACCCGGAAACTGAGCGTGTTCTGTTTCGCGAAGCCTGGGTCCACTCGCAGGAGCTTCTGAAAGCTGGCGACGACAAGGCCTGCCGCGACCAACAGCACAGTCGAGATGGCGATTTGTCCGGCGACGAGTCCATTGAACCAGCGATGGCGGGTCCTTCCAGGGCTGGTCGAGCGCCCCGTTTCTCTGAGAAGCTGATTCAGATTTCCCCGGCTGAAACGCAGTGCGGAAAACAATCCAAACAGCAACGCTGCGAGAATGGCGGCGATCAGTGCCGATGCCAGCACTGGCCAATCGAACGTCGAACCATGCTGAATCCCCAACGACTCGGGAGCGAAGGCTAGCAGTACTTTCCGGAAGCCAAACGCCACCATCAAGCCCGCAAGGCCGCCGATGGCGGCCAGCACCAGGCTCTCGATGAACAACTGACGCGCAAGCTGCCAACGAGTCGAGCCGAGCGCGCAACGAATCGCGAGTTCCTTGCGCCGGCCCTCGCCGCGGACCACCAGCAAGTTCGACACGTTCAAGCTCGCGATGAGCAGGATAATCCCGGTCGCGGCATAGACAGTCAGCAATTGGTCCCGGACCGGCGCTCGCATCCATTGTTTGAGGTCCGTTACCTTAACCCCCCAGCCGCGATTGGTGTGTGGATAAAGCCGCTCAAGTTCCGCAGCGACGCTGCTTAGTTCCGCTTGCGCCTGCGCGACGGAGACGCCGGGCTTCAGCAGGCCGACGACATTGAAGAGCTGCCGATCGCGGGGATAGGTCAGTTGTGGGAGGTTCATGCGGACGAATGCCTGATCGAGCGGAGGCGCGCCCTGGGCTGGCGCGGCGACGCTGGGCGGAAGCACCCCCACAATTGTCGATCGCAATCCGGTTTCCACAATCGGTTTCCCGATGACGTCTGGATCGCTACCGAACCGATCGGCCCAAATTCCATAGGGCAGCACCACGCCGGATGCTGGCTCTTCGCCGTCCGGGAGCAGTCCGCCCAGCGACGGCTTGAGACCGAGCATCGGCATCAGGTTCGGCGTGACCCAGTTCACGCGAGCTGGTGCCGATTTGCCGTTGACCGTGAGGACTCCATCCCACTCTTGGAAGGCCGCGATGCTCTCGAACAGCGTGCTCCGCCGCTGCCAGTCGAGCACATTCAACCCTGAACTGCGCGACTCCGAAAGGCCCAGGCTCGGATTGACGGAAGCGATCCGGACCAGGCGATCAGGATTCCGATAAGGCAAAGGTCGCAGAAGCACCGTGTTGACCACGCTGAAAATCGCCGTGTTCGCCCCGATGCCGAGCGCGAGCGTGAGCACGGCCACGCCGGTGAAGCCGCGGTACTTGAACAATTGGCGGAGAGCGAATCGAATATCGCGCAGAGTTGCTTCGCCAAAGCTGGCGCCCCGTATATCACGACACTCCTCGCGCACGCTCTGCACATTGCCAAAGCGCCGCCGCGCAGCCCGTGCCGCCTCCTCCGCGGACATGCCGGCTGCGACGTTCTCGGCCGTGCGCAGTTCCAGGTGAAGCCGCAATTCCTCGTCGATCTCCCGCTTCACCGCTCGAGATCGCCCAAGCGACCGAAGCCAGCGCCAGAAGAAGACGAGTGTTTTCATGCGCGTGTGAATTCAGGCCGTTTCCAGCACCAGCGTGATGGCGCGGCTGACGCGTTCCCACAGCGTCGTTTCCTCCTGCATTTGTTTGCGGCCCGCGCGCGTGAGCGAATAGAACTTCGCGCGCCGATTATTCTCGGACTTGCCCCACTCCGCCGCGATCCAGCCCTTCTCCTCCATCCGATAGAGCGCCGGGTAGAGAGAGCCCTCCTCCACCACCAACACGTCATCGGAACGTTCCTGAATCCGCTGCGCGATGGCGTAGCCGTGCAGCGCCCCCGCCGAGAGCGTCTTGAGAATGAGCAAGTCAAGTGTCCCTTGGAGCAGTTCAGATTTTGTCGTTGGCATAACGTGGCCTAGATGTTCTAGGGGAAAGATGGCGCGCCATACCTAGAGTGTCAAGGGGAGATTTCCACTAAACGATTTTCCGGTCGAGCGCCGCGTCAATCTTTCGGCGGACTTCTTCGCTCATTCGGTTTAGCGGCGGCCACGGTCTTTTGAATCCTCCACCCGCGAGCTTGCGCGTGGCGTCGATTCCCGGTTTTGTTCCAATGGCGAAAAACTTCATGGAACCGGGACAATGTTGCGGATGCGCCGCAACTGCTCCGGACCTGACAAGTACATGTCATTGCCGATGAACGTCGGGTGGCCCACGGGATCGATCTTGCCCACGACGTGAACGGTCGCGTCCGTGGGATCGATGCGCACCAGGACGTTCTTCAGGTACGTCCAAATAAACCCGTCCGGGCCGCGCGCGAGGTCCAGGTACTCGTACGAAGGATCGACCCAGTGGGGCCAGTGATCGTCTGTCGAGACGGGTGATGGAAGAGATTTTCGGAACTGCACCTCGCCCGTCGTCACATCCACGCCGTAGAGAAGACCGGAGCCGGGTTTTCCACGCTCCGCTCCGGACGTGGTCAAACCCAGGAGCCGTCCGGGCGCCGCCTCGATGATCAGGCCGGTCGTGCGGGCTTTGGCGACTGGCACGATCTCCCGCGCGATCTTCTGCGCGCTCACGTCGTAAACAAAGAGTTTCGCTTCCTCGGGCGCTCGATTGTTGTTCAGTTCGTCCGCGGCCTTCGTCGTGGAAATGACGATTAGTTTTCCGTCCAGGGCCGGGGCAATCCATTGCACCGCGTAGCCGCTCAGCGGTCTCCAAAATCCGTCGAGCTTGCTGGTTTTCGGATCAAAACATCCAAATCCCCCGCCGGTGTAGTGACGCAATCCAAACCCGCCAAAATAAATCCTGCCGTTCGCGCCGAGCGCGGAGCTGTGCATCAGCCCGACCCGCGTCGTTCGGTCAAAGTCGCCGAGGTATCGTGGATTACTCCGCGCATCGCCCTGGTTCGGCGCCGGATCGCCGGGAGGCCCGCCCTTGCCCAATGTCCACGGCCGCGCCGGGTCGTACACGAACAGATGACCGCCCGAATAGCCGCTGAGATAAAGTTTGCCCTCGCAAACGATGGTTGTGTAAGGCGCCAGGCCAACGCGGGGACCGCAGTAGATGGTTTCGTCGTTCCTGGGATTGAACAGGAACGTGCCGACGTAATCGTCGCCCGTCCCGTAGAGCCTGCCATCGGGCAGCACGGAAAGCGGATTGATGCGATGGGGATAGGTGTTGACGCCTTCGAGACGAATGGATTTCCAGCCCTGAGCCTGTGGATTTGTAGCAGCCGACGTGATCGCTTCGCCGTGATAAAGCCAATACTCCTTATTCGGCCCACCGTCCTGAGGGACGCGGGCGTAGGCGCTGGGGAAGCTCTCGATGATGTCCATCACACGTTCAGTCGGAGATTCCAGCAATATCTTCTCAGAGCCCGACCTGATTGCCTCGGGTGCCTGTGCCGTAAATCCGGCCGTCAGGTCCGGTCACGAGCGGACGAACCTCGCCGCCGAGCCCGGGAACGATCTCTCCCCGCTCCTCCAACGTGTTGGTCGCCGGGTCGTAAACAAAGAGATCCATGCTCCAGGTGCGGCGTGACGGCGTCGCGATGTAGAACTTGCCGTCGAAACCGAGCGCTCGGCCCGACAGATAAAACTGATGCCCATCCGCCAGGCGCTGTTTCTTCACTTCGCCGGTGCCGAGATCAACGGCACAGAGCCAGGTAGGGCCGTAGTATTCCTTGAAATAGATCTGCAAAAGGTCCCACGACTTGCCGTCCGGATTCGGCACGAACCATCTTCGGTGACCCCGTCGAGCCGGACTGGGAACAGCACTCACCATTACGGTTGGCCCGAAGAAGGCCGATCTCGTTGGCACGACGGATCGAGTCATCCAGGCAGCCGTCGATTACGTGGCGCGGAAGGGCGGTGGTACTGTCCATCTTCAACCGGGCACATATCGTCTGCGCAACTCGGTCTTCCTTCAATCGAAAGTCGATCGCCGCCTGGAGGAGCGTTTCCACCTCGATGGGGATCCGAGAATCGCCACGAATTTCGCGCTGCTCCAATGTACGAGCGTTGCTGACGTCGTCATCGAGAATTTCACGGTCGATGGCAACAAGGCCCACAATGAAATGATCGACAAGGGCGCGTTCGACGATGGCGCCATCCGCCTGGATGAATGCAATCGCATTGCGGTTCGCGGCGTGACGGTGCACAATTTCTATTGCGACGGCATCGTCTGGGGCATTTCCCACGATGTCCTCGTCGAGAACTGTCACCTGTATGATGGAGCTCGGCTGGCGATGCACTCCGGGTCTGGCTCGCAACGTTCCATTGTTCGCGGCAATCGGATGCAGCGTTCGGCCGAGGGCATCTACTTTTGCTGGGGCGCCCAACATGGACTCTACGAGAAGAACGTGATCGAGGACTGCGGCTATGGCATGACCTTCGGTCACAGCGATTCCGACAATCTCATCCGCGACAATGACATCCGGCGAAGCCGCGAGGCCGGCATCCACTTTCGTGGCGGGAACAAGGCATTCGCCCCGCACCGGAATCGTATCGAGGAAAACCGCATCGTCGATAGCGGCGGAGAAAAGGGCATTGGCATTGAGATCAACGGCGAAACCGAGGCGGTTGTGCTGAGCAGGAACGAAATCCGGGAAACCCGCGGGCCGGCCTCCCGGATTGGCATTCTCATCGGAGCGGAGACCCGCAATATCCGCAGCGAAGACAACCGGATCGAAGGCTTCGCCACTCCGATATCAGATCTGCGCAAGAAGTGAGGCGGGAGTTCAGTGGTGATGGCGAGGACTGAATCCCGTGACTTTCAAATTGTTTGGCGTATTCCCGTCGCCGGCGACGTTATCCTTCTGAACATGAGCGACACCGATTTGGAACTGCTCGCACGCTATACCCGGCAGCACGCCGAGGTCGCTTTCGCTGAAATCGTCCGGCGCCATCTCGATCTCGTTCATTCAGCTGCGCTTCGGCAGGTCCGCTCCCCACAACTGGCTGAGGAGGTCGCCCAATCCACCTTCATCAAACTAGCTCGCCAAGCGCGACAGCTCACGCCCGACACCATCCTTACCGCGTGGCTTTATCAAGTCACCCGCCATGAGGCGATTGATGTTGTCCGTCGCGAAGCCCGCCGCCAGTTGCGCGAACAAATCGCCACGGAGATGAATGTCATGAACGCCGCTGCCGCCGACTGGACGCACATCGAGCCGCTACTCGACGAAGCCATGCACGCGCTCGACGAGACCGACCGCGCCGCCGTGCTGCTACGTTACTTCGAGAACAAATCCCTGCGCGAAGTCGGCGCTACGCTCGGTGCCAGCGAGAATGCCGCGCAAAAGCGCCTTACCCGCGCCGTCGAACGCCTGCGCGAATTCATCGCCAAACGCGGGGTCACCGTCGGCGCGAGTGGACTCGTGGTCGCCATCTCCGCTAACGCCGCCGCGGCCGCGCCGGTTGGGTTGGCTCAATCCATAACCGTGGTCACGATGGCGACAGGAGTGCAGGCAGCCGCTTCAACTTCAACCCTCATCCCAGGAGCATTGAAACTTATGACATCGACCAAACTGAAACTCAGCCTTGCCGCGCTCGTCGTTGGGCTGACAATCGCACTGATCCTCGTCGGATGGCGAAGCCTGCTGCGGGAAGATCGGCGCGCCGCGCCACTCACCGCCAATGAAGGGCCATTCGGGCAAACCGTAGCGACCGGGCGCAATGTGCAGCCGCAAGACTTTGAGGGCACCTGGTCAGGCCGCTGGGACAGGACATGGCCGGTTTTCTTCACCATTTCTCACGACGCACGGTCTGGCGAGTTCACTGTGGTGTACGATTGGCAGGAGACCGTGGGCCGGCCGTTGAAGCAGAGACTTTATTCGGCGGAGCGGATCACTTTGGTGGATGACACGCTTTGGGTGGGATCCAGGATCGAATTCACCCCCTCTGCCACCAATCCGAACCAAGCCAGAGCAGTCGTCGGAAATCGGCGCACTGCCGATCTGATCCGATTGCCAGCCGATAGCCAGGAACTGGCGCAACTCAAAACAAGCCTTGAGGCAAAACCCGCCGCAACACCCCCAGCCGCTCCGCCCGGCGCGGCGACCAATTTGGTGACTGCCGCAGCCTGGTCCAATGTCGGACAGGACACTCCTGAAGCCGCCATCCAGACCCTTTTTTGGGCAGGCAAGCACGGGGAGACGAACCTGATCGCCAATATGCTCCGTGTGCAGCGGGACGCTGAAATCCCTGCGACGGAGCAACTCGACCAGAAGCTTGGGGTGGGAGTGGTTTCCGACGCGACGCAATTGGCCGCCTCGATGCAAGGCTTTCGTGTCACCTCGCGGCAACAGGAGCGGGAAGACGAGGCGCGCGTCGATGTCGAATTGACAAACAAGGATGGGAGACCTGAAGCGCTTACGCTGCGACTGCTCCGTGACGGTGGTCAATGGTTTCCCTTGATGCACGTTTGGCTGCAAGACAAAGGCAGCGTGCGCGCGGCGCTGGACATGCCGGCGAAGTTTCAGCAACCCAAGTGAGTGTGCGGTTAGGCATCACCGCGCTCATGCTGTCGCCCGCGCAACTAAAGAGAGAGAAACCCAAAGCTTGGTTCGTTTGGACAGAGGTGGGTCTGACGCTCTGGCTTTACTATTTGCTCATCACCCTTTTCATCGCTGTTCCTCCTTTCGTGGCGCCTGCTCTTGGCTTCCATCGCAACCTAAGGCAAGGAACTTCGGTGACTCTGGCTGGTGTGCTGGTCGCTGAGTCCGTTGCGTTCATGGCCCTGTTTCTGTGGCTGCGACGACGGTCACTGTCGCTTCGAGCCTTGGGTTTCATCCGTCCATCTCGCTGGCTTGCAGTAATCATCGCACTCGTATTTGCTCTCGCGTACGCGGGCTTCACCCTGATGATTCCAGAGGTGCGGAGTCATGCTACAGAAGTCAGCGTCTTCAAGGCTTGGGGAGTGTTCGTATCTGTCATTGGTGCGGTCGTCGAGGAGACAATCTTCCGCGGATTCATCCTCACTGAGCTTCGACGGTTGGGGAGTTCGGCGTGGGTGCAGGTGGTTGTTTCTGGCGTCACTTTTGGTTTGCTTCACATTGGTTTTAGCTGTGGGGCATGGCTTGCACGACCCTGATGGGTATGCTGCTGGCCGTCACCTATCTCTGGAGCGGACGGAGTCTGATTGCGCCGATAGCCGGCCATTGCCTCATCAGCGCTATCATTGAGCCGTGGTTGTTGCTTTACGTGATTACCTATTACGCCAGGATGGTTTCGGCATGATGCCTAACCCCCGTTTAGCCCGGCGGCTGTTGGTGAGCTTGGTCGCGACACTTTTATGAGAACGAAACTCCAGTTCACTCGGTTGGACCTGACGCTTCTCCTCTTGAATACCGTGGTGTTTGGTGGATGCGTTGTTTTGTTGTTGCTGGGCCGAGCCTCCGGCCCGCTCGTCTTGCTGACGGTCGGAGTTGCCGGCATGCTCGTCGGCCATCTCGGCAGAGCCTATTACCGATACCGATGCTCCGGGCCAGTATTGCCGCAACCGGAGGGACGTTAAGCCGCTCGACACCGCTATGAAAACTCGGTCCGCACTCATTCTTGCCGTCTCAATCGCTTCGCTCCTGAGTGGCTGCATGACTCCAAGTGATGAAGCACGCGTTGAAAGGTTGACGCGGCATCGCTCCTGGCCGCGCATTCAACAGATAGCGACGGCTGAAGTGAAACAACGCGAAAGGCTGTTGGGTTGGCCCGACAACGCCGCTTACGTCCCAGCCGAGCACAAGGACAAGGTTTGGGTCGTCATGGCGATGACGGGGACACCCAACGGTGATGTGCGACGCGTGGTTACTCTAATGATTGGAGATGATGGCCGCATCTTGGTGTACAAGCGGCATTGGGAGGGAGAGCGGTGACTTGCACAGCAAGGGGCTTGACGTCACACCGGCCTAACGCCTGGGCAGGTTGAATTCCGCGGCCGCCTACGCGGTGCTGGACAGGTTGGGCGAAGTGTTCGCGCCCTAGCTCACGCTCCTGGCTTCGAGGTAAAACCTGTTACCCGCTTCGGTGCCCACGCGGTTGCGCCCACCCTCCCGCTTTTGAAGTTTGATTGCCCCGCCTGCGGATGGTAAACACGGCGTGCCGTCAGGCCGGGTCAATCGATGAAATCTTCAACGCCAAAAGCAGGAACCGCGCGGTCGCCAGCGCCGCCGCCCGGCGAGGGCATGGAGCCGAGTCGCGCGGAAAGGTTGCTCAAGGCGATCATCGACGGCACTTCGACCGTCACCGGCAAGGAGTTCTTCTGCTCGCTGGTGCAGAATCTCGCGAAGGGCTTGGGCGTGCGTTACTCGTTCGTCGCCGAATGTCTGCCGAACCATCGCGCGCGCTCGCTGGCGGCGTGGTTCGGCGAACGGGACGCGCCGGAGTTTGAGTACGATTTGCGCGGCACGCCGTGCTTGAAAGTAACGGAGGGGCGGACGTGTCATTACGACCGCAATCTGCAAGGGTTGTTTCCCGAGGACAAACCGCTTGTGGAGATGTCGGCGGAGAGCTATCTCGGCGTGCCGTTACGCGACTCGACGCAAACGATCATCGGCCACCTCGTCATCATCGACGACAAACCGATGGCGCGCGATCCGCTCACGCTGTCGGTTATGGAAACCTTCGCCAGCCGGGCGGGCGTGGAACTGGAACGCGTGCGCGCTTTCGACACGTTGAAGCGCCAGTTTCAGGAGAGCGAGGAACGCCTGCGCGATCTGTTCGACGAGGCTCCCATCGCTTACGTGAACGAAGGACTGGATTCCAAGTTCATCCGGGCCAACCGCACCGCGTTGAAGACACTTGGCATCAAGCCCGAGGATGTGCCGCACACCTACGGAAAAACTTTCATCCCGGACACGCCCGATGCGCAGCGCCGATTGAAGGAGGCGTTCGATTCCATCGGCCGCGGCACGGACACCAGCGGCGTGGTGCTCGAACTGCGCCGCAAGGACAATGGCAAACCGCTTTGGATTCAGTGGTGGTCGCGCCCTGATCCGAGCGGCACTTACACACGCACGATGTTCATCGACATCACCCAGCGCGTGCTGATGGAACAAGAACAGGCGCGGTTACAGGCACAGAACAGCTATCTCCAGGAGGAAATTCGCAGCGAACACAACTTCGGCGAAATCGTTGGCAACAGCCCGGCGCTCATCGACGTGTTGCGGCAAGTGGATCAGGTAGCGCCTGCCGATTCCACCGCGCTCATCATCGGCGAGACTGGCACTGGCAAGGAACTCATCGCTCGCGCCATTCACGACCGCAGCGGGCGCAAGGCACGTCCACTCGTGAAGGTGAACTGCGGTGCAATCAGCGCGGGCTTGGTCGAGAGCGAACTTTTTGGCCACGTGAAAGGCGCGTTCACGGGCGCGCTGGCGAATCGCGACGGGCGCTTCAAGGTCGCCGACGGCGGCACGATCTTCCTCGACGAGGTGGGCGAACTGCCGCTGGAGACGCAGGTGAAGTTACTGCGCGTGTTGCAGGAGCAGGAATTCGAGCCGATTGGCAGCAGCAAAACGGTGAAAGTCGATGTGCGCATCATCGCCGCGACGAACCGCGACCTCAGTGCCGCCGTGGCCGAGGGCAAGTTCCGTCGTGACCTCTACTATCGGCTGAACGTGTTCCCGATTTCCGTGCCGCCGTTGCGCGAGCGCGCGGCAGATGTGCCGTTGCTGGTGAATTTCTTTTTGCAGCGCTTCGCCAAGAAATTCGGCAAACCGATGAAAAAAGTTTCCGAGGAAACGATGCTGCGTCTCGCCGGTTACACCTGGCCCGGCAACATCCGCGAACTGCAAAACGTCATCGAGCGCGCCATCCTGCTGTCGCCCGGCGATGCGCTAATGCTCGCGCCGGACTTTTGCCCCGCTCATGAAACTCGTAGCAGCCGACGTGAGGAGGCTCCAACTTCGCAATCGGCAATCGGC